>Ga0111159_1051_pt1 | contig 51584 bp, 50 predicted proteins | sample DeeMarSeWOR28_12_FD_80259 | JGI IMG/M metagenome (GOLD analysis project Ga0111159, IMG submission 80259) | Myxococcales bacterium SG8_38 | reverse complement strand
TTCGCCTTGTTTGCCACCGCGCTTGGAGTGCTAGGTCCTCGTGTTCTGCAAAGCGACACGCAATCGATCGTCGATCGGCTCACCCAGTACATGCGGGCTGACGACGAGGCGCGATTCCAGGCGACGCTAAAGAGAGGGCTCGCCCTTCATCCTGGCGAGCCTGCCATTGCACTTCTCGGAGCGGCCTACGCTGGCTCGAAGCGGCATCCCGACGCGCCGCGTTGGCTCTCGATAGTGATGATCGAAGCGCCCGAGTGGGCTGCCCCCCACGCGATCGCGGCCCGTTGGCTGGTGGCCGAGGGCAAGATCGACCAGGCGCTCATCGAGATTCGTGAGGCAGAGGAACGGCGGGCGGGAAGTGCCCGCGAGGTTCTCTGCGAGGTGCTCGTTAGCTCTCCAAACATGGACTACCTTGAGCGCGCCGCGCCGACCGGAGGTCAACGGATCGCGTTCTTGAACCGAACCGCCACGTCGTGCGGCAGGCTTCCCGTCGCGTTCTACGAAGAAATCGACGCAGCCATTTTGGTGGACGATCCAACACACCCGGCCGCGACACTACGTGCGACCCGGCGCTTGGTCGCCGGCGGGAGGTCGGAAGATGCCATCGCACTCCTGGAGCGGTCGGCCCGAATCCATCCCAACACCGCGAGCCTCTGGGTCGCTCTCATCCAAGCCCACTTGCAAGTCGGAGATGTGAACGCGGCGCAGCTTGCTCTTGAGGAGGCAAGCTCGAATGATCTCGACGACGTTGCAATGTCTGAAGCCAAGGCACGTGTCGAAGCCGGGCGCGGGAACACCGATGAGATGCGCGCCACGATCACGCGTCTTCGTGGGCAGTCCGCGGGCGACCTTCGAAAGGTCGCCGCAAGCTTCATGCTCGAGGGCGAGCTCGAGGCCGCACTTGGAAACGTCGATGAGGCCCTTGCTGCCTATGCTGCAGCCGATGCTGCCAGCCCCGAGACGTCCGCGCTGCAGCGTGCCGCCGAGCTCGCGCTCCGCTCGGGACGATCATCGCATGCGCGTCGGGTCTATGGAACACTCTGCAGCCGAAATCCGGGCGGACCCGCATGCGCGCAGGAGGAACGGCTTGCGAAGGAGCTCAGGGAAGCGACACCCCGCCCTGCCCTCCCTTGACCCCCTCCTCGATATCGAGAACGCTAGTGTTCGGGGGCGCTATTCAGCCAGACCGTCCACAAGCTGAGACCATGGAAGAACCCGAGCTCGACCTACGGGAGGTCCTGCATGTGTTGCAGGAGTACAAGTGGGTCATTGCGGGCATCACGCTCGTGGTGATGGCGCTTGGTGTCGTCTGGACCCTCCGCACCCCCAAGATCTACGAGGCCACCGCCACGATCGAGTACGACCCCGCCCCATCGAAGCCGCTCGGAGGCCAGGTGGAGGACGTCGCCGATCCGATCGGCAACTACTGGGCGACCCGGGAGTTCTTTCAGACCCAGAACATGGTCATCGCCAGCCGCGGCATCGCCGAGCGCGTGGTGCAAAAGCTGGGGCTGCAGCATGACCCCACCTATCTCGCCCAAGATGATGATGCGACCGGACCGACTGGCGATGTCGAAGCGGCAGCCATCGCGCTTCAATCCGGGCTGACCGTCGAGCCGGTGCCCGACACGCGCATCGTGCGAATCCATGCGCGCGACGTGAATCCGGAGCGCGCCAAGCTCATCGCGGACGCGGTGGCCCAGGCCTACGTCGACAAGACGATCGAGGACCGGCTCGAATCGACCGATCGCGCGAGGGACTGGCTCGAGCACCAGCTCGTGGTGCTCCGCAAAGAGCTCGACGATGCTGAGCTCGCGCTACACAGCTTCAAGAAAGGGCACAACGTGTTGTCGGTTTCCATGGAGGACCGGCAGAACCTGGTTGCGAGCGACATTCAAGCAACGCACGACCGGCTCACCGAGGTGCGGAACCAGCGAATCGAGCTCGAGGCGCGCTACAAACGGCTCAAGGCCTCGCTTGGCAAGCGCCCCGATGACATCGACCCGTCCGTCATGACCGACCATCCGGCGCTCAGCGCGCTGGTGCTCGAGCTTCGCGAAAAGAGCCAGGAGCACGACGCCCTCGCGGTGAAGTACGGGAGCGAGCATCCCACGATGCAAACGCTCAGCGAGGAAATCGCAGTGCTGACACGGCAGATCGCGCAGGAAAAAGAGGCCCTTTTGGCGTCTGCCGAGCGGGATGTGGAGCAGATTCGAACCGTCGAGAACGGCCTCCGCGCTGCGGCCGATCAGGCGCAATCCGCGGGACTCAATCTCAATCTACGGGAAATCGAGTACCGCCAGCTTCATCGCGACCGGGACAACAAGGCCAAGCTCTACGAGATAGTCTTGCAGCGCCTGACGGAAACCGACCTCACGCGAATGCTCAAGACGACGCACGTTCGGATCCTCGATCAAGCGCTTCTTCCTGGTCAGCCCGTGACCCCGAACCTCGTCAAGAACGTCGGTGCGTCTCTCCTCGCAGGGCTCGTGCTGGGGCTTGCCGCGGCGTTCTTCATGAGCCGCCTCGACCGCACCATCCGAACGGTCGAGTCGGTAGAAGGGCTCGGCATCCCGGTGCTCGGGGTCATTCCGCACTTGGGTCAGCCGGCCTCCGAGGCCAAGTCGGCGCTCAAGCAGATCAGCGCGGCTCAGGCGCCGAGGGATGAGCTCGTCGTGGTCAAAGAACCGATGTCTCCGGCCGCGGAAACCTTTCGCATGATTCGCACCAACCTCGCATTCATGTCGCAAGACGACCCGCTCCGAAGCGTCGTCGTGACCAGCGCCATGCCCCTCGAAGGCAAGACCACGATCGCGAGCAACTTGGCGGTCACGTTGGCGCAGTTCGGTCGTTCGGTGCTGCTCGTGGACTCGGACTTGAGGCGCCCGAGGCTTCACCGCGTGCTCGAGGTCGACAACCAAACCGGCCTGAGCACGCTCGTCGAGGGACGCTCGAGCTGGAAGGCATCGGTGCACCAAACCAAGATCGACGGCCTGAGCGTGTTGACCTCGGGGCCCATCCCGCCCAACCCGTCCGAGCTGCTTCACTCCGAAGGCTTCGCCCGGGTCAAGGCCGAGCTGCTCGAGCACTTCGACTACGTCCTGTTCGACAGCCCGCCGATGGGGGCCGTGACCGACGCGGCCATCCTCGCCCCCCAAGTCGATGGCGTGCTGCTGGTGGTCCGGGCGGGAACCAGCACCGTTCAGTCGGTGGCCGGCGCGCGCAAGCAGCTGAGCGGTGTTTCAGGCCGTCTTCTTGGCGCGATCCTCAATGACGCAGACCTGCGCATCAAGGGCTACCGCTACGGCGCCGGCGGATACGCATATCGAAGCGCACGGGGCTACGCCCCCTTCGAAAAGGACGCGGACGCCGCGTAGGCATCGGGCGGCGCCTCACCAGAGCTCGGCCTGCGCGCGCTCGAAGCGTGCTTCCCTGGCTTTCGAGGCGACCTCGAGAAGCTTCCAGTCGCGCGACCAGCGAGCCCGCTCGTCATCGGATGCGGACTCCAAGAGCTTCGCGAGCCCGCTGCATTCTAGCAAACGCTTCACCTGTCGAAGGATTCCGTGAAGCGCGATGTGAACGCGTGGATCGAGGGCCGGCTCGGTCCGAAGCGCGTCGAGGGCTACGAGAGCCGCACCGAGCTCTGCGATCAAGTCAGCCGGTCCCCGGACCCGAAGCGCCAATCCGACGAGATAGCCGAGCGCGGCGCCGAGGACGTGGATGTCTTCGATCGTGCGAAAGGGCTTCACGTAGTCGAGATAGCCATCCCCTGGAAGTCGCTCGATCGGTGTCACCTCGACATCTTGAAAATCGACGCGCGCATGTGGGACCTCGGGAGCAAACGGCGTCGCCGGTAGCTCGTGCAGCACGACGCCATTGCGATCGGCTGGAACTCGGACCAGCGCGAGATCGGGCCGGCCGTCGGGCTTTTCGCCCGTGCGGCACGCGACGTAGAGCGTCCTTGCCAACGTTCCCAAGGTGACGAAGCTCTTCGCCCCCCGCAGACGATAGCCGCCGTCGGTCGCCTCGAGCGTCGTCACGATCGCCCGCGGGGTGTTGCCGCCAGCCTCCGTGACGCACAACGCGCACGGGGCCTCAACCGGGCCGATCATGTGCTCCAACGCTGCGGGATAGCCGGCGGCGAAGGCAAAGCCGAGGCGGTCCACGCGGGAAGCCACCCGGATCGCGCTCGAAAACGGCGATCGGCCAGAGGCACGCTCGCTATCGTAGGCGCACCAGATTTCGTCGAGGCTCGACGAGATCAGGGGTTGCTCGCGATGTCCTTCGAGCACATCGAGCAGGGAGCTGGGATCCACCACTGCGCGAAAGTAGCACCGCCCAGCGCGCATTCGTAGTGGACAGCGCCATGCGGCGGCTCGATGTTCCCCCTCGTGGGGCATCCCGTTGACGATCCGCAAAAAGACCGGGATAACTCCCACTCTCGACTGGCACGGACGGCGCTTCGTGCCGACCAAGCAAGCACCACATCGGAGGAAATGAAGCCATGACCCAGCTCAAGGGCAGCAAGACCCACGAAAACCTCAAGGCCGCGTTCGCCGGGGAGTCCCAGGCCAACCGTCGCTACCTCTACTTCGCCAAGGTCGCAGACGTCGAGGGCTACCCGGAGGTTGCGGGCAACTTCCGAGAGACGGCTGAAGGCGAGACCGGCCACGCGCACGGGCATCTCGACTACTTGAAGAAGGTCGGGGATCCGGCGACGGGCAAGCCCATTGGGGACACCGCGCTCAACCTCGCCGCAGCGGTCGCCGGCGAAACGCACGAGTACACGGACATGTATCCCGGGTTCGCCAAGACCGCGCGCCAAGAGGGCTTCGATGAAATCGCCGACTGGTTCGAGACCTTGGCCAAGGCCGAGAAGTCGCATGCGGGCCGGTTCCAGGCGCTTCTCGACGACCTCTCCTGAGCGCGGGATTCGCACCGCGTGGCCGAGGAAGCCAAAAAGCAAATCTCGTACTTGCCGACTGACGGGTTGAGCTACGACCCGAGCGAGGCGAAGTATTGGGACGAAGACGCGCTCGACGAGGAGGTCGAGCGCGTCTTCGAGGTCTGCCACGGCTGTCGCATGTGCTTCAAATATTGCGACTCGTTTCCCATTCTCTTTGGCGCAATCGACGAGAAGTACGATGGGGACGTCGCAAAGCTCACCCCCCTCGACAAGCAGCGCGTCATGGACGCTTGCTTTCAATGCAAGCTCTGCGAGGTGCAGTGCCCCTACACGCCGCGCGATGGGCACGAGTTCCAGCTCGACTTTCCGAAGCTGGTCCACCGCTACGACGCCATCCGGCATCGAAAGCGCGAGCACCCGCACAAGCTGCGTCTGAAGCTCCTCGAAGACCCCGATCGAGCGAGCGCCATGGCCCGCGCGAGCTTTGGGCTGGCCAATGTGATGAACCGCGTGGGAATTCACCGATGGTTCATGGAAAAGCTCGTGGGCATCGACCGGCGGAAGCTGCTCCCCGGTTTCGCCCGAACGACCTTCGAAGCATGGGCCGAGGGCGCGGGCTTGATGAAAGATGGAGTAGGCGGCGAGGCCGTGATCTTTCAGACCTGTTACGTGCAGGGCAACGACCCGCAGATCGGCATGGACACGGTCGAGGTGCTCGAAAAGAACAGCGTGGACTTTCGGTGCGAGAAGGGCCTCGAGTGCTGCGGCATGCCCGCCTGGGAAAGCGGCCACCTGGAGCTCTTGCGAGAGAAGGCCCGCGTGAATCTCGACCGGCTGATGCCTCACGTCGAAGCCGGCGCCAAGGTGCTCGCCCTCAATCCGACGTGCTCGATGATGCTCCGCAGGGAATATCCCGAGCTGCTCGAAGGGCAGGACCGCGAGCGCGCGAAGAAGCTCGCCGAAGCCGTGGCGGATCCGAGCGAGTTTCTATGGGCCCTGCGCGAGGAACCGCGCTTCAACACGGACTTCAAGAGCTCGCCCGGAGACCGGGTCGCCTATCATGCACCGTGTCATCTGCGTGCCCAGGGCATCGGATTCAAGGGACGCGACCTGATTCGCAAGATTCCAGGGGTGGTGCCATCGACGGTGATGGAATGCTGCGGGCACGACGGCACGCACGCGATGACCGTGGAGGGCTTCGAGTACTCAATCCGCGTCGGACAGAAGGCCTTCGACGGAATGAAAGAGGCGGACGCGGAAATCTGGGCGACCGACTGCCCTCTGGCCGCGATTCAGTTTCAGCAGCACGCTGGGGTCAAGCCGATGCATCCCATGTCGATTCTGGCGCGCGCTTATCGCGAGGACGGATTCGCAGCGCCCAAAGCGCTTTCCCCGGGGGGCTCTTCTGAAGGAGGTTCGGAATGAAACCCGTCGATCGCTCGGAGTTGCTCGACTACGTCACCTACGGAGAGCAACGAGACGAGATTCGGACCGCCGCGCTTCGCGCAAAGTCGGTGCGCAGGATCTTGGTCGGGGAGCACTTCACGTTTCTCTTCGAGAACCGCGAAACCGTCCGCTACCAGATTCAAGAGATGATGCGCGCCGAGCAGATCGTAAAGGAAGGCGACATCCAGCACGAGCTCGACACCTACAACGAGCTGATTCATCCGAGGGGGACGCTCGGCTGCACGCTGCTCATCGGGATCGACGACGAAGCCGAGCGTGACGAAAAGCTGCGAGCGTGGATCGGTCTGAACGAGTCGATCTACGCCAAGATGCCCGACGGAAGCCTGGTGAGGCCGACGTGGGACCCACGCCAGGTTGGCGAAGGACGGCTTTCCTCCGTGCAGTACCTGACGTTCCGGCTCGGCGACGAAGCCCCCACAGCGATCGGTATCGAGATGCCCGGAGCAGAGAGCGAAACCGAGCTTTCGAAAAGCCAGCGCGATGCCCTTCGACGCGACCTGACCGAGGATTGATCCACCGTCTCGTGCGGAATTTCTCGGCCACGTGGCAGTTTGATCGGGTTCTCGTGAAAAGCTCTGAGGAGGCTGCAATGGCACCCCTCGGAGAATCCACCAGACGGCCGCCGGAAACCGACCCGGGCCGTATTGTCTCCGGAACGGGCGGGCCTTAAGTTTCTGCGCTAGGAGTACGTGAATGCTGAGAATTGCCTTGTTCATAGCGACCAATCTCGCCGTTCTGTTCGTGGCGGCCATCGCCATGGCGGTGCTGACCGCGTTGGGAATCATTCCCCCGGACGCGCCCTACATCCAAATGCTGATTTGGTGCGCGATCTTCGGCTTCGGAGGCGCGTTCATCTCACTGGCCATGTCCAAGTGGGTAGCCAAGACCTCGACCAGGGCTCGGGTGATCGAGTCGCCATCAAACGAGATCGAACGATGGCTCATCGAAACCGTGCAGCGACAGGCGAAAGAGGCGGGCATCGGAATGCCCGAGGTGGCCGTCTACGACTCGCCGGACCCGAATGCATTTGCCACGGGCATGTTCCGTAACAATGCGCTCGTAGCCGTCAGCACGGGCCTCTTGCGGTTGATGAGCCGAGAGGAAGCCGAGGCGGTGCTTGCGCACGAAGTGACCCACGTGGCCAATGGCGACATGGTGACGCTGACGCTCATCCAAGGGGTGCTCAACACGTTCGTCTTCTTCCTCGCTCGCATCATCGCGAGCCAGTTCGAACGGGGCCGGTTCATGATCTACATCGCGCTCCAGATGCTGTTTGGAGTCGCCGCCAGCATGATCGTCGCGTGGTTTTCGAGGCGGCGAGAGTTTCGCGCCGACGCCGGCGGAGCGAAGCTACAGAGCCCTCAGGCGATGGCTTCGGCCCTCAACCGGCTGCGGGCCATGCGCGACGCCCCCTCGCAGCTCCCCGACAACATGACTGCCTTTGGAATTCGCGGCGAGGGCATGCTCAAGCTGATGGCTACCCACCCCCCGCTCGAGGAGCGAATCGCGCGGCTTCAGGCGCTCTAGCCGAGCCGTCGCCCCCCGCTACAGCCCAGCTTCTTGCCACCGTCCTCGACCCTAGGGTAGGACGGTAGGGCAATGAGGGGGCGGAGCTTACTCTGCGCAATCGGGCTCTTGGGGGTCTCGGTTGCGGGGTGCAAGGAGGCGGAGACGCCCCGTGAGCGGATCGAAGTGGCCGCTGCGCATCGCTCTTGCGAAGAAGGCGATGCGTGCGGAGTCGTCGAAACGAGCTGTACCTCCCAGGGCTGCGAGTGCGGAGTCGCCGTCAATGAAGCGTATCTCCTCGACTACCAGCAACAGCTTGCCGAGTGCCGTGGTCAGAAAGAGCTCCGGGTCTGCGAGCCCAAATGCGAGACGCTCTTCGGCAAGTGCTTCAAGGGCGCCTGCGTGCTCACCAGCGAGCCGCCCGAGCTTTTTCGAGGGGGACGCAGTGTCCAAGCCTTGTGCGAAGGCTCCCGCGGTACGTACGTGGGCTGCCCCCAATGCCCGCCGAACGAGCCGTGCAAGTCCTGCATGCCGTGCGAATGCCCCTCGAGCCATCGGTGGACTCGCAAGGGCTGCCGAGCCGTGGTCCAGACCGAGGCGCGGGAAATCCGCGTCGAAGCAAGACCGCCGCGACTGAGCCTCGGTGAAAAGATCAAGACACGCATCACGAACGACTCAAAGAAAAAGATCTGGCTGAAAACGGTCTGCGGAACGCCCTTTTACCGGGCGCGCAAGAAGGAAGACGCCTGGGAGACGCAATACGAGCCGTTTCCCGAAGCCGAGTGCCAGATCGACTCCGTTGCGATCGCCCCAGGCGCGAGCCGTCACTTCGTGATCGGCAACCTAGGCGAGTTTGAAGACAGCTCGGGAACACCCGTGGGGCCGGGCAGCTATCGGTTCGAGCTGACCTATACCGACGGCGACGACAGCTTTCTCTACCACGCCATCGTCTACTCAACCGAGCTCGATTTGGTGCCGACGCTCTCGCAAAGATAACCCGCCGCCGACCTCCAAGAAGCAAACGCTGAACCAATCTTGCTCGTCGCTCCAGTGCTTGGTGAGGCGGAATCCGGCGGCTCTGGCCATCTCCTCGAACTGCTCCAAATCGTACTTGTGGGAGTGCTCGGTGACGATGTGCTCTCCGACACGAAGGGCGATGTCGGTGTCGCCGACACGGACTCGTTGATCAATCGTGCTCACCAGCCGCATCTCGATTCGACCTTCGTTTTCGACGTACGGAGCATGGTGACGGAACGCGTCGAGGTCGAAGTTGGCGCCAGCCTCGTTCAGCCTGCGGAGGATGTTCAAGTTGAACGCGGCGGTCACGCCGAGGGGGTCGTTGTAGGCCCGCTCGATAATCGTGGGGTCCTTCTTGCGATCGATCCCGACCAAGAGGCCCCCGCCCTGCCCCACCAGCTCGGCGACACGCTTGAGGAAACGCACTGCCTCGGGATGCGTGAAGTTGCCGATGGTGCTGCCGGGAAAGAAGGCGACCGTGCGTGCACTCGGACGCCGAGGACGCGGAAGACGAAGCGGTTGCGTGTAGTCCGCGCAGACCGCAACCACCTCCATCTGCCGGTATCGGGCGGCGAGCTGACGCGCGGAAGCCTCTAGCGCGTCTTTGCTGATGTCGATCAGGACACAACCGCTCGGCTCGATCAATGCATCGAGAAGCTTCTGGGTCTTCAGGCCGACCCCTGACCCAAATTCGACGAGCGTGGCGTGGGGACCGATAGCGTTCGCCATGTCATCGACGAACCCGGTCATGATCCCGAGCTCGGTGCGCGTCGGATAGTATTCGGCAAGCTCCGTGATTGCTTCGAACAGACGGGCGCCCAAGGCATCGTAGAAGTACTTGCACGGCAGCGCCTTGTGCGTGCGATGGAGGCCCTCCAGTGCTTCGGCGCACAAATCGCCGATCTCGGGATGAAGGTCGACGATGCGGACCCGCTCTTCGTTGCCCAATGTCTCGAATGCGATCATCGATTCACCCTGCGTCGCGGGCCAAACGAATGCCGCTGAGCTGCCATCGAGCGTGCGGCGGGAAGAAGTTGCGGTAGCTTCGGCGCGCATGGCCTGCGGGTGTCACACAGCTGCTGCCCCGGAGCACGTACTGGCCGCACATGAACTTGCCGTTGTACTCGCCGATCGCACCCGGAGCGGGGCTATAGCCGGGATACGCGGCGTAGCTCGAGCTGGTCCACTGCCAGGCAGCGCCGTAGAGGCTCGGTTGCGATGGGTGCACCGAAGGCGGGCGTCCGCACATGGGCGCGGGCTCCGGTTCGGCGGTGGAAGCCTCCCACTCGTGCTCGGTGGGCAAGCGCGCGCCCGCCCACCGCGCGTAGGCGTCGGCCTCGTAGTAGCTGACGTGCACGACGGGTTCGTCTGCGACGATGGGGCGACGCCCGTGAAGTGTGAAGGCGCTCCAACCGTCTGAATCTGGACGCCAGTACTCCGGAGCGAGCCATCGGTGGGCTTGCACGGCTTGCCAGCCATCGCTCAGCCAGAGCTCAGGGCGCTCGTATCCTCCGTCTTCGATGAAAGCGAGGTACTCGCCGTTCGTCACGAGACGTTGCGTGATCTGAAAGGAGTGGACGAGCACGTCGTGCGCCGGTCCTTCGTTATCGAAATGAAAGCGCGTCGAATCGCAGCCGATGCGTACGACGCCGCCGGACTGGCGCACCCAACGCATGGGGGGAAATGAGGTGGGGATGCCTTCCGGTTTGGTGGTCGTGTAGGCAGGGTCGAGCGGATTGCGGGAGAGCAGGTGCTTGATGTCGGTCAGCAAGAGCTCCTGGTGCTGCTGCTCGTGATGAAGACCGAGCTCGATGCGCGCCGCGACCCAATCGTCGACCCCTGACTGGAGCAGCTCTAGCACGGCTGCATCGACTCGCTGGCGATAGCTCGTGACCTCCTCGTTGGACGGCCTCGTGAGGAGCCCGCGAGACGGGCGGTGGTACTGCTCGCCGACAGCGTTGTAGTAGCTATTGAATAGAACGGAGAACGGCGCAGGCGAAAGACCTTTGATGCCGGCCGGCGCGAGCACGAAGGTCTCGAAAAACCATGTCGAATGGGCGCGATGCCACTTCGTAGGGCTGGCATCGGGCATGCTCTGCACGCACTGGTCTTCAGCCGAGAGCGGCGCTGCAAGGGCTTCGGTCTGAGCGCGCACCCTCTGAAAATCGCTCGAAAGCTCCTCCGCCGCCATTTCGCCATTCATAGGTACCACCTCAAACGGGTCAAGAGCTTCGGTGTTACCAAAAAAGCGCGCGGTCGTCACCGAGTGGGTGCTTGTTCGCCGATTGGAACGGCCATCAGCTCGACTCGCTGTAGCGAATCTCGGCACAAAAACTGCTGACAGTTCGAGTGCTTCGCTATCCTTCTCGCGAGCGGCCGCGCGTCCCGAACGACCCTGCCGCATCACATCAAGCGTCTTTTCATCATGAACATACTTCGGTTCTTCCGTTTAGTGCATGGAGACAAGCGATTGAGGGTCGACACCAACCAACACGTCGCCTCCGACATCGCCCGCTACGCCATCAATCGCCTGCTCCACATACGGGAGCATGGCCTTACTAAGAAGTATCGGGTCCCTGGCGCACCAATCGTCTTCATTGTTGGCGTGCCACGAAGTGGCACCACGCTCCTGTACCAGCTGATGGCGCAGCACCTGGATGTCATTTACATAACCAACGCTGTCGCTCGCTATTGGCTGGCCCCCTTATGGGCTCTGCGTCGCGGCGATGGACAACGTCGATTTGAGCTCCGATCGCATCTGGGAAGAACTGAAGGCCCAAACGCGCCACACGAATTCGGCTGGTTCTGGCAGTATCACGCGCCGATGGAATGCTCTCACCATCGAATCGGACCTGAGCTCGATGCTTTCGATTGGGAATCCATAAGACAAGAGCTGGAGGCGATCGCAGGATGGGCCGGACGACCGCTCGTGATGAAAAGCCTATTAGCCGTGAACTACCACATTGCTCGCTTCGCTGCGGAGCTCAGTGGCAGCCTCTTCGTAAACATCGAACGAGATCCCTGCTTCACCGCCCAATCGCTCCTCGAGGCGCGCCGTAGCCGCTACAACGACGATCGCATGTGGTGGTCAATCCGGCCACGCGACGTCGATGCGTGGATCGATCGAGATCCCATCGAACAGATCGCACACCAAATCGGCGATGTATCTCGCCATATTCAGCAAGGCCTCGCCTTGCTGCCATCGGACCGATTCATCTCTTTGCGATACGAGAAGCTTGTAGCGAATCCAAAGCGGGAGATGGAACGCGTCGCTCGCTTTGCAGGAGTCGCGTTTCGGCACCTGGATGCGCTTTCAAACGCTCCGCTCGGTACTGCAAACAGGCGCCGACTTCCCGCGAATGACTTTGCACGTATCGAGGTCGCTTTGGGCAGTGAAGGTCTGATCGGCTGATCATCTGCAAACACTACACGAGCGCGTGTGACGAATGGTTGCAACGCGTGGTCTCGCTGGGCAAAATGGCTGGAGGCCCGATTGGAGTGGAGACGTGGCGCGAACACGGTGGGAGTACGGCTCGCAATACCACTGGATGCGTATTAGCCCTGACGGAGTCCGGGGGAAGGTGCCGTGGAGAAGCGAGAATCTTCTTTTTGGCTGTGGTCGTGACGCCCTGCGTGCGCTGGTGCACCATCTCCAACCTCATCGGCTCTGGTTTCCGAGCTACGTCTGCCAGGAGCTCGTCGCCCCCTTCATTGATTCAGGCGTTGAGCTTCGACGGTACCCTGACAGCCCGTTGGCTGCTTCCCTGAATCTCGAGCGCATCGGGCTTCAACCCGGGGATTCCGTAGTCGTCCTCAATTACTTCGGTCTTAGAAGTCGTGATTGCTTGATCCCGACGGCAGTCCCGGAAGTGACCCTCATCGAAGACCACACGCATGACCCATGCTCGACTTGGGCTCAGCAGTCCCGAGCCGACTATTGTTTTGCGTCACTTCGAAAGAGCATTCCCATACCTGACGGGGCGGTGCTTTGGTCCCCCCGCTCACGCGAGCTGCCGAGGATATCGCCAGCCAGGTCTGGTCGAGCTAAATCAGTTCAACAGCGTCTTTCCGGAATGCTCATGAAATCATTGTATTTGGAGGGGCATGACATATCGAAGCCGCTATTTCGTGAGCTCATGGACAGTGGCGAGCGAGATGCCGCAACGGGCTCGGTCGCGAAGGTCTCTCCTCTATCTGAGACCGTGATCGACGTTTTTCCTTTTGAAACATGGAGAAGCGCCCGACGAGACAATTTCGAGCGACTGGCCGCAGGACTCGGTGTTGCTCGCCCCTTCGAAGTGCTGAACCCTGCCGAACGGTCGGCCGCACCGTTCGCCGTGGCCTGTGTATTTCCTAATGCGGATAGTTGCGCCGCCGCTGAAAAGCAGATGATCGCAAGGGACGTCTACCCGTCGCGTCTATGGCCCTTGGAGGATCCTGTTGTCGCCGGGGTGCCGGAGGAGCACATCTGCTTGAGTCGCCGCATGCTCACATTGCCGACCGACGGTAGATACACACAAGGGGATATCAATAGGGTGCTCGACGTATTTGCCGAAATCGGCCTGGTCTAGCCGCCTGTTGAAATGAAATCGGGGTGCATGCGCTCCCAGCGACGACCCCTTCGAAGAACCTCGAGCGAACCTGGTCCGGTCTCGAACAGCAAGTCGACGATGCTGAGGTAGGGCATAAACCCTCCGCCGTGCTGGGGATACGTGGGATGCCGGTAGCCATGCTTCTCGAGAGACACCCCTACGCGCTCGAACGCGGATGGGTCGTACAGGCCTGCGTCGATTCCTCCCGCGAAGTTGCAGTACGTGTCTGCATCAAATTTCTGAATGAGAGAAAGCACCTTTTCTTGGGGAGAGCCCTCCAGAGTTTCGATCAAATCCGACGCTCTGTAGAAATCGTATTCGATCCCGAGCCACGATGACACTTCGTGGATGATGAACTCGTTGAGAGCGGCAACGCGATCGAGATCCTTCGTTGCAGCCAACAAGGCGGCGACGCGATCTCCGAACTGACCATAGAATGGCGAGCTCCGGTAGTAGCTTTCCAGCCTTCGAATGATGCGATCCTGCCACCCGTTGTTCGAGACCGGAGCATCCTTGATGGAGGTTCCGAGCCGGCATTTTTTGGGAATGCTTACGCTAATCCATTCCACTTCACCGTCGGGTCGACGTACACGATTGCGTAGTACGAACGACCCTCGGCTCAGTTGCACATTGTCGAGGCTGACCCACACATCCACGTAGTCCAGCAATTCAAAGTAGCCCAGCCACGGCAGAAAGTTTGGCTGCGTGATCGCAAGGCGCATCATTCGAGCTCCACGTCGGCAGCAATCACCCTCTCCCGATATCGGGCGACGGAACGCTGGCCTTTCACCACTTCGTAGACCGCGTTTAGAATCGCCCCCGGACGGAATGCGTTCGATTTCCCGTATGCTCTTCCTCGAGCTATGAAGGGAGCCTCACCGATACGAAGGGACGGATCTCGAAGCATTGCCTTGGCGATGAGCTCTGCGGTGTAGGCGTACCCAGAGGAATTCACTTCAATCCCGCGGAAGACCTCGATTCGGTACATCTTCATTCCGTTTAGGTATCGAAAATCAAACCCGTAGAGTGAACGAGTCACCTGCCTGAACGATGCGGAGGCAATCCGCCGACGCATTGGCCGGATCACCGGATTCTGGAAGTAACCCAGGATTAGATCGTATTGATCCCGAACAGCCAAGAAGTTGTGGATGGACTGGAAGTCGATCTCGTCGTCTCCAGGGATCACGGTCACCCAGGACCGAGCGGGGATTTCGTCGTACGCGGACATCACGGAGCGTCCCAAGCCCATGTTGTGAGGATTACGTCGAGCCCGACAACGAGGATGCTGCTCACAAAGGCGCTCCATCATTTCTGCCGTCGCATCGGTGCTTCCGTCGTCGACCATCAAAACATCCACAGCCAGCGGAAGGTGGGCTGCGACCGTGACCACGCCTTGAACGGTTCGCGCGATGCTTGGTTCCTCGTTGAAGCAGGGAACTATCACTGTCAGAAGTTCTTCGGACATCCTCTTTCCTCGTCGAAATTCGCCAGTGACGAAGGGTTCTGGGGCCAGTATTCCTCCATTCCTGTTCCATCGACGTGTGCAGGTCAATCTCTTGACCGCCAGGCCCCCCCGCGACGAACATTCACGATGATGGATGTTTCATCGCACAGGAGCATGAACTACCGCACCAAGGCGCTGCCGCGCTCGGTTCTCCGCCGAGTGCTTCGAAACGAACAGGCCAAGCTCTACCAACACTTTGCTCGAACGTTCCCGCCCCGACACGACTGGAGCGTCCTCGAAGTTGGGACCAACGGTTCGCTCACCGACCCGCGCGACTATTTTCTCCACGATCGCTACCCCTATCCGGCCCAGATTACTGCGGCCGGATTGGAAGAACCCGATGTCTTTAAAAGTGTGTTTCCGAGCAGTACGTACGTACAAGTCCGACGTGGTGCTCCGTTGCCTTTTGGGGACAAAGCGTTCGATCTCCTGTTCTGCAATGCCGTCATAGAGCATGTGGGCTCGCGCGAGCAACAGAGAGCCTTTCTGGCTGAACTCCTACGCGTTGCACATCGGGCGTTCATAACGACGCCAAATCGGTGGCATCCGATTGAGTTTCACACCGTTACTCCGATGCTCCACTACCTTCCGGCACGCATCTACAGAAAGATCTATGCGGCCGTTGGATTCGAGTTCTTCTCGAAGGAAGAGAACCTCAACCTCTTGGACGCAGAGGAGCTTCTCGATTTGCTTCCGGCGGAAACGAGAGATCGTGCGAATGTGAGATTCCATCGGTTCCTCGGCCTGAGGTCAAACGTCTTGCTCTCCATTGGCTCGCTCTCTTCTGAACCAGACACTCAAACCACGCTATCGACCTCGAATGTCAGATAACCTCCTAGGCCACCGGGAGCGGACGAGTCCTGCGGCTGCGGGTGCATCCAAAGCCAGCTCACTTTTGCTGATTCTTCTCGGGCTTTCTCTCTGGGCGGTCTTCCAGGTCATGGCCCAAGCAAACCACGGCTACGCCTTAGGCCTCGGCAATCTCGGCTTCCCAAGCTATCGATTCGTCGCCTTCACCATGTTCTATGGTCTTTTGGGAGGCGCAGGCGCGTTGTGTATTGCCGTCGGATGGACGCGCGGTTTTTCTGCGGGCTTCCGCGGAGAGGCCCGTTGGTTCTTGATCGCCGCAACGGCTCTTGGAGTGCTCATCCCGGTCCTCATCCGCTCGCTCGTCCTAGCCGGCGGCGTCGTCGCTGACGATGAGTCCGTCTATCGATTCTCGGCCGAGCTTCTGGCATCGGGACGCCTCACGGCTCCCTCTCACCCACTGAAATTGTTCTTCGACCACGCGTTCATGGTGAATGACGGAAGAATGTTCTCGCAGTACTTCCTCGGGTGGCCGGCAATCATGGCGCTCGGGGTCCCCTTCGGGGCGACAGGCTACGTCAACGCGTTGGTATCCGGCGCCACGGTTCCAGCCCTCTATCAGCTTCTCAAAACCGTTTCCGGAGTGACTTGGGCCCGTTTGGGTGTCCTCGTTTTTCTGACTTCGCCGATGATTCAAATGGCCGCAGCGACCGCGATGTCTCACACCTCAGCGCTTGGCGCGCTCGTCTACGCGATGTGGTTGGCCACTTTGGCCCTTCGCGGTGGCGGCCGTGCCACCCACTTCGGCTTCGGTTTGGCGCTGTCTGTGGCGTTCTTCATCCGACCCGCATCGGCAATCGGGGTCGCATTGCCTTGGGGCCTGCTCTGGATGTGGACTCAACTCAAGAACCGCGCGTTCAGGAATATCCTCTGGTTTGCGATTCCCACGTTTTTGTTGAGTATCCTCTTCCTTCTCGTAAACCTCGAGTTGACGGGGTCCGTCTTCGGCGTCGCATATCGGCGGGCCTTCCAGTACGCCATTGAGAACGGTTTGCGCTTCTCTCACGTGGCACCTCAACGTGCTGGCGCGACCGTCATGATGGCTTCGGGCGGTTTGCCTGAGATGCTTACCATGACCACCGTCGGTCTCTTGCGACTCAATATGTCATTGTTCGGGTGGCCGCTCTCCTTGGGGCTCGTACCTTTGGCGATTGCTCTTCGACCGGCCAACTGGTGGTGGGCCAGCTTCGGAACGTACGTCCTGACTCATCTCGCGGTGTTCGACGCGGGCATCGACACGTTCGGCCCAACACACTGGTTCGAGTTGGCGTTGCCTGTCCTCGTTCTCAGCATGCTCGGATGCCAACGGGCAACGCGGTGGGCCACCCAAATCTCACCAAGCGCTTCTCCGTTTCCGCGAAACCTCGCGCTTACATTCGTGACAGCATCGGTATTGCTGTTCACTCCGTACCGTCTTAAGGCAGTTAGCCAGATCGGCAGCATGACCCGCAGGGTACCACACGCCGTCGAGCAGGCCGATCTTCACAATGCCGTGATATTCGTCAACCGTCCCTGGGCTCCTACTTGCAATAGCGGGGTTGCATTCCCGCCGCGCCATTTCGTGTTTTGGTGGCCCGTCAACGACCCCGACTTCAGTAACGACATCATTTGGGCCAACCATCTTTCGGTCGAACAAGATCGGCGGCTGCTGGCTTCGTTTCCCGGTCGTCAGGGCTACATCACCCGGTGGAACGAAAGACTTTGTGAGGTGGATCTGGTCCCTCTCGAAGAGGCAGCACGACTGGGGTTCCCGAATGGCCACATGGGGATCGCGCCGTACACGGACGATCATCCCCCCACGGGCGAGCGCCCAGACTGACCCATGGCAAGCCCGAGGATCGTCGCAGAATCCAGCCGGGGCATGAGCTGGGTGTCGGCGTCCATCCAAACGGGCCGCTCTTTGGCTACGACTGCGACTTGCATTCCCGCGGTCCGGGCGGCAGTCCAGCCGTCGCAGGAATCTTCGATCGCAAGGCAGTCGGCCGGAAGGAGTCCGAGACGCTTTGCGCCGAGCAGGTAGCCCTCCGCGGAGGGCTTGGGGGAGGAAACGTCGGATCCCGTCACGACGACCCGTATCCGCTGCGAGATTCCCAGCTTCTCGAGCCAGATCTCGGGAGTACGGCTATTGGTGACGACAGCCATCGGAATGCCAGCGCGGTCGAGCGCCCGAACCGTTTCCACCGCCCCGGGCATGCTGCAATCGGCGTGCTCCTGAAGCACTGCTCGTAAGGCATGGGGCTTGGCCTCCGCGAGCTTCTCCTTCAGGCCCCGCTCGGCCATGGGAAGCGCGAGGTTCAAGACCTCAGCGCGCGACTTGCCTCTTCGAACTGCGTCCTTGGCGGCGTCACTGAAGGCAAGTCCCGCGCTTTCGAACACTTGCTCGTACGCTCGCAGATGAAGGGATGCCGAGTCGACGAGCACCCCGTCCAGGTCGAAAAGCACCCCAAACGCCGTCATTTTTCATTCATTCGCTGGATAGGATATCGTATTGGAAGCCAGGGGAGGAATGTCGGACAGAAAGATACTCGTGACGGGGGGCGCGGGCTACATCGGTGCAGTGCTCGTGCCCGAGCTCATCAGGCAGGGCCACGACGTAACCGTGCTCGACGCGTTCCTTTATGGGACCGATCCCAGCGTCGATCCAATCGCCCATGAGCGATGCCAAAGGCTGCGAGCCGACATACGCGACTTCCAATTCGTGGACTCGGTCCTGAAGCGGGGACGGTTCGACGCAGTGATTCACCTTGCTGCAATTTCGAACGACCCGAGCTCGGCCCTCGATCCGGAGGTGACGAAAAGCGTCAATCTCGAGGCGGTCGAGCATCTCATGCATTCAGCGAAGCGCCACAAGGTCAGCCGGTTCCTCTACGCATCCTCTGCGAGCGTTTATGGAATCAAAGACACCGAGAATGTGACCGAGGACCTCCCGCTCGAACCGATCACGATCTACGCGGAATGCAAGGCCCGGGGAGAGGCCATTCTCAATCGACTGGTCGATGAGCATTTCGTCGGAGTATCGGTTCGCTCCGCAACGGTTTGTGGCTACTCCCCGCGATTGCGGCTCGATCTCACGATCAATCTTCTCACTGACCAAGCTCTCACGGCGGGCCGGATTCGAGTCTTCGGAGGCGCACAGATGCGGCCCAACGTGCACGTCCAAGACCTGAGCCGGTTTTACAGGATCTTGCTCGACGCGCCAGCCGAGGTGATAAACGGCGAGGCCTTCAACGTATGCCGTGAGAACGCGTCCGTGATGTCGCTGGCCGAGATGATCCGAGATGAGCTGGACCCGTCTCTGCCAATCGATACCGAGCCGAGTGACGATCCACGATCTTATCACTTGTGCGCGGACAAGGCCCGTCAGCTGCTCGGGTTCGAGGCAGAGCACGATCTGGTGATGGCGGTTCGCGAGCTGAAAGATGCCTACGGATCGGGCCGGGTCCCAGACAGCCAATCGACGATCCATCGGAACGTGGCATGGATGAAGGCGCATCCCAACGTTTGGAGAAACCTCACGAAGCAAGCGTCATGACTACGGTGCCGTACGTAGATCTCGTTAAGCAGCACGCTGCGTTGCGTGCTGAGATCCTCGAGGCGGTGGATCGCGTCTTGTGTCACGGGCAATTCATCAACGGACCCGAAGTCGATCTCTTCGAGAGCAACCTTGCAGGGCTCCTCGGCGTAAAGCACGTCATCGGCGTCGCTTCTGGCACGGCTGCCCTGACGTTGGCCATGCGCGCGTTGGGCATCGGCCCTGGCGACGACGTGATCACGGTGGGGCACTCCTACGTTGCCACGGCCACGTCAATTCTCTTGGTAGGCGCCAGGCCGGTCTTCGTCGACATCGGTCCCGCTACGGGGCTCATGGACGCGAGCTTGCTACCGGCGGCGCTCACTCCGCAAACCAAGGCCGTCATGCCGGTGCATCTCGGTGGGATCGCGTGTGACATGGATCCCATCGAGCGCTTCTGTGGCGAGCATGGGTTGCACCTGATCGAAGACTGCGCTCAGGCAATCGGAGCTACCTACCGCGGCCGAAGCGTTGGCAGCTTCGGCACAGGCTGTTTCTCCCTACATCCACTTAAGACCCTGGCCTCCTGCGGTGACGGCGGCTTCATCACGACCGACGATAGCGACCGCGCACAGCTACTCCGACAGCTACGGTCGCTTGGACATTTGGATCGGGATCACGTGGAATTTGCAAGCGAGAACGGCCGCCTGGACACATTGCAGGCAGCCATCGTCAACGTGAAGCTTCCTCACCTGAAGGACTGGATATCCGCCCGAAGGCAACACGGCGCCGTCTATCACGAAGCGCTCGGGCCTCACTTCGAGCTGACCGCGGTGACCAAATCATGCGAGCCTGCATTCAGCGCGTTCGTCATCCGACACGACGACCGAGACGAGCTAATCGCGTATCTGGCCAAACACGGATTCGAGGCCAAGGTCCACTACCCCATTCCCATACACCGGCAAACGGCGCTCTCATCCGTCGGTTCGGTGTCTCTACCTCGAACAGAAGCCCTAGTGCGCAGAATCGTGAGCCTACCCGTCTCTCCCGAGCTCGACCCGTCAGACCGGGACGCGCTCATCGACACTCTACTCACGTGGAGCCAAACGCGTGCGAACACCTGAAGTCGACCGCAAGATCCTAGCCGTTTCCGACCTAGCCAGAGAGCGGGAACGGTTACGGCAAGAAGGCAAGACCGTAGTCCAATGCCATGGCTGCTTCGACATCGTGCACCCAGGTCACATTCGTTATCTGAGGTTCGCACGAAGCTTGGGCGACATCCTCGTCGTCACCGTGAGCAGTGACGATGTCGTGATGAAAGGTTACGAGCGGCCGTACATTCCAGAAGACCTGCGTCTCGACAATCTCGCCGAGCTCGGTTGCGTCGATTATGTGGCGCTCAGCGAAGACGAGTGGGCAGGCCCGGTGCTCGAGGCGATTCGGCCGGACATCTACGTCAAAGGCCGGGAATACGAATCCAAGAGCGACCCCCGTTTCGCCAAGGAAAAAAAGATCGTGGAGTCGTATGGCGGACGAGTGGTCCTCGGATCGGGAGATGTGATCTTCTCCTCCACCGAGATCGGTCGGCGCAAACGCAATTCGCTCGATATGGAGCAGCAGAAGATTCAAAGCTTCTGCCGAATCAACGAGATCACGCCCGCGCGGCTCAAGAACGCCATCTCTAGATTTTCCGACCTGAGAATACTGGTGCTGGGGGATGCAATCCTCGACCACTACGCCCATTGCGAAGGCGCCCGGGTCGCCTCCGAGAGCCCAATCGTTTCTGTAAAGCCGGTGAGCGAAGAATGGTTCGTGGGTGGAGCGGGACTGATTGCGCGGCAAGCTGCAGCGCTCGGGGCGAAAGCGACTTTCGTCACCTGCTCCGCGGAAGATCGTGACCTCGACCGCATCCGCAGCACGCTTGCGACGTTCGACGTCGAGCTTCACAATCTCGCGGTTCCCGGGCGGGGCACCTACAACAAGACGCGATTCATCGTCGGAGGCAAAAAAGTCTTCAAAGTCGATCGCGGGAACCCAGCTCCAATTCCCATCGAAACGACGACGGAGCTCATCGGGTTGCTTGGCGAGTTACTCGAGACCCACGACGGTCTCATCGTCACCGATTTCGGCTATGGGCTCTTCGGCCCGACTCTCTCTCAAGCCATTCCCGAGATCGCTGGGAAAGCGGGCAAGCCCTACTTCGCGGATGTGAGCACCAACGGCCAAGCCAACATACTCAAGTTCCGCCGTCCTCAACTGGCCACTCCCACCGAAGATGAGCTTCGGTTCGCGATGGCCGACGCGGAAAGCGGAATCTCGAACCTCGCGAGCCGGTACTATGCCGCCAGCCAGGCGCGAGGTCTGATCGTGACGATGGGACCGCGCGGTTCCCTCGCGTTCGAGCCGCCGGCCAAACCGGGGCAGCGCTTGCGGACACACTACCTGCCTGCGCTCGAAATCAACGAGGTCGATGCAGTGGGGGCAGGCGACGTCTTCCTCACGGGCGTCAGCCTGTCGCAGCTCGCGGGAGAGCCCGTTCCAATCGGTATGTACATCGGCAGCTCGATGGCTGCGATCTCGGCGAGCGTGCTTGGAAACGAGGGCGCTCCTCTTCCGGAGGTCTACGACTTCTTCGAACGACGGCTGGAGCTGGCAGGCGAATGACCTCCTCTTCTTACATGCGGCAGCGGGTCCTCATGGCGGTTGGTTTCGCTCTGTCGGGCATCGCGCTCTACTACTTCTTGGGACGTGTCGACGGGCGACAATTGCTTTCGGCACTCGCGTCGGCGGATCTATGGATTCTATCGGTTTGCGTAGTCACCAAGGGGATGGTCTTGTCACTCAATGCCACCCGAACACGGGTCCTCCTCCTCCCTCTTCGACGCTACCGGTTCTTCGAGTGTTTCGTACCCTGGCTTTCGGCTTTCGTTACCGATAATCTCTTCCCCTTTCGGCTGGGTGAGCTCGTGCGAATCGACCTGCTCGCGCGCGCAGGAGGCATTTCGCGGAGCTCCACTGCGGCCGTGGTAGGGCTCGACCGCCTCCTCGATTTGGTGTCGCTCCTCGTACTGCTGGCGGTTGCAGCTCCGGTCTTGACCTTCGATCTAGCGAGCGCGGGTAGGCTGATCCTCGTCGGAACCATCGTCGCCCTTTGCGTAGCCACGGTAATTTGGCTCGCCACCCACCCCGCCGCTATTTCCCGCCTCGTGGCGACGCTCGCCCGACCCATGAATGCGGGGTCTCAAGAGTGGCTCATCGAAAAAGCGCAGCAATTCTCCCAAGGCCTGGGAGGTCTGCGTTCTTGGAAGATGGTACTTACCGTGCTCACCCTGACCCTGGTCGCGCGCGCGCTGGGAATGCTTGCGATTCAGTGCTGGCTGTGGGCGTTCGACTTGTCGCTTCCTCCTTACACGTCTCTCGTCGTCCTTCTGTTCATCTCCATCGGTACCATGATCCCGTCCTCGCCAGGTTTTATCGGCACCTTCCACGTGGCGTGCGCGTACGCGCTTGAGCTCATGGGCGCCACACCAGAAATTGCAGCTTCCGTCGCCGTCGCCGGTCATTTCATGACGACCGTGCCCTGGACGATAGGAGGGCTCTTCGTGAGCTTTTCCGGAATCCGACGGGCCTGGCAACAGCGGCGCGACTCGATTCGACCCGTCGAGCGAGTCGCTAGCGCATGATCCGCTCGCTTACGTTTTCTGACGAGGCGGCTCAGGGAGCTTCGCTCCCGCGTGCAAGACCCGAACCATCGCGTCCTTCCAACCGTACGTCACGGCCGAGCAGACCGTGAACCGGGCCTTGCTGATAAGCCACTCGCCTCCCACGCGCCGATACTCGTCGTCGTAGTAGCCGCCCACGACACTGATCGTTCGCGCCTCGGTGTTCATCAAGTGGTAGACGAGCCCCCAATGCGCCCTCGCCTCGTCCGGCAAGCGCACTTCTATACGCGGAGGGCCGCCGTGATGCATCTCGACGATGTGCAGGTTGCACGCGACGTCTTTGAACACTTGATGGAGGCCGTCTCGATGATTCACTAGGCCGACCGGTCCGTCGTAGTGAATCTCCACCGGCCCCTCCACGAAACAGTCACGCACCCCCTCGACGTCCTTGTGGTCGCAACAGTGCCAGTAGCGGGCTTTGAGGTTCTTGATCGCCTCGATTGCTTCCAATCGGGCAATTCGCGCTTCGAGGTCGGTGGATGGTGATGATCTCATGTGGGCCCAACTCCGATGGTCATGGAATGTGGTCCTAGCACACGAAAGATCGGGCCGCGGGGCGAGCCTGGAAGCTCAGGACGCTGCGTAGGCGCCTATTTTGGTGGGACCAGGGTGTCGCGCCCTGCCGGAACGTCGAGGATGGCGCGAAGGACGTGCTGCTCGACCTGGCGCTCGAGCCGCGTTGGTGTCGGAATCCTCAGCAGGATGTTGACGGTGTTCTTGTCGACTACTTGGTAGGTGATCCGGGGATCGACGATCGGAGGGTTCAGACCATGCCGGCGATATCGGGAGGCGATCGGCCGGCGGACGTCCTCCAAGAAGCTCGCACAGGCCTCCTGCGCTGCCGTCAGTGCTTTCTGCTCGATTTGGGCAAGGTCGGCATTGCGGTCTACGGGAATGGTCATCAAGTGCAGCATGTACTCTCCGGCAAGGCTCTCGTTGAGCACCGGCGCGGTCATGAACAGGCTGTTCGGGATGCTGATGGTGCGGCCGGTCCGTTGGTGGCCCTCTCCGACCTCCAAGACCGTCGTGCTCAGAAGCCCCGGCTCGATCACGTCTCCGCGAACGCCCCCGACGTTGATCCGATCTCCCACTTCGAAGGCATTTGCGCTGAGCCGATACACGGCGCCTTGAATGCAGGCGATCGTTTCCTTCAGGGCCCAGACGATGGCCATGGCAAGGACGACGAACGAAACGGCGAGCGCTTGAAGCTCGGCCGCCCAGATGATGAACAAGCCAAAGGCGAGAATTACGTAGTAGAGACCCCGAACCTGCGCGGCCCACCGGAGCTGGAGCTTGTCGGTGCTCGGAAGCCTCCGGCGAACGAAGCTGAGCGACACGTATCGAAGCGCGACGACCGCGAGAAAGAGAATCACGGTTGCAATCGCGTTTCGCAGCAGGACGTGGTCCTGCAGCAACTCCGGTAAGGTGGACTGCATCTCCTCCATCTACCTCGCCTTCACGGACACGCCGTCACGCACGCTGTCACTTGGATATGCGACTACCTCGTCGCCCTCTTCCAAGCCCGACAGCACTTGGGTTTCGAGGCCGTTGCTTTCGCCAATCTCGACCGTCCGGAGCACGGCAGTCCCATCCTCGACCGCAAACGTAGCCCAAGCTTCTTCGGACCGGAACACCGCGCTCGCGGGTACCTTGAGCACGTCCTCCCCCTCCCAGACGGAGATGCGCGCCTCGACCCGATATCCATCGCCGAGCGTCGACCACAGCTCCCGGTCCTCGTCCAAGTCGATGATGACGTTGACGCGCTGCTCCTCGACGCCGAGCGCGGACAGCTTGGTGAACGCGGAGGGCTCCACGACGCGAACGTGGCCGTTGAGGGGGTTCTTGCCACCCCACCGCTCGATCGTGACGGGTGCGCGCTTCGGATCGAGCGCCGCGGGGTTGCCCACTTCGAGGATCGGTGTGCCGCTTTGGACCACGCCCTCGCTCTCTTGGAACACCTCGAGCACCTGACCAGCCACGGGAGACGTAATCTCGAGGTGTTCGAGATCCTCACCTCGGCCGCTGAGCTGCATGAGGGCCGTGCGCGCCAGCTTCAGCTCGTGCTCTGCGACGCGAGCGCCAAACTCCGCGGACCTGAGCGCCTCCTCGGCGCTTCGGTAGGTGGATACCGCACGGTCCGCGTCGCTACGGGCCAAACCTCCCTGCTGCACGACCGCGAGGGCTCGGTCGGCCTCCTGCTTGGCGAAGTCACGCTCGTAGCGTGCGCGATTGACCGCCGCTTGCGCCTGACGCAGGGCGGCCGCTGCCGCGTCGACGCGTGCCTGTGCCTCGGCGCGGGTTCGCAAATCGAGCAACGGGGGCGGCAACGGCACGAGGCGCGCCAGGACTTGCCCTTCCTCGATGGCATCGCCCGCCTCGAGCTCGACCCTGCCGAGATTTCCGGTGACAGGCGCGGACACGATGTAGCGATCTTTCACCCGCGTTCGACCGTCCTCGTTGACCGTCACCACCAAAGGTCCGCGCTTGACCGTGGCGACCTCTACTACGACGGGGTCGGGCAGCCAGGCCACGACGATCAGTGCCACTACGGCGATCGCAGCCAACCCGATCAAGCCTCTTCGCATCCACTTCTTCAAAACGAGCTCCGCATGATTGGTGGTTACCGTTTACTCCCGCGTCTTGAGAACGCCAATGAGATCGAGAGTGTCCAGCTTTCGCCGGACCAGGAGGGCGCTCAGCACGGCGGCGGCCAAGATTACCACGACGGCAAATGCATAGGTTTGAGACGAAATCAGCATGGGCATCCGAAACTGCTCGGGGTCAGCCTGCTTTTCGATGAGGACCTTCGCTCCCAATGTTCCGAGGACCAGCCCGAATGGGATTCCCAAAAAGACCTGCACCGCCTGCTCACCGAGCAAAATTGCGGAGATTTCGGTCCGAGTGAAACCGATAACGCGGAGGGTCGCAAGATCGCGGCTGCGCACCGAGAGGCTCACGCGCGCGTTGTTGTACACCACGGCTACCGCGATCGCGGTCGCAAACAACGTCAGAATCAGCGTGATCACCTGCATGGTTTGGCCGGTCTGCTCCTCGAACCTTTCGAGCAAAGTGCGCTTGCGGTGGATGCTTTGGACGGTCGGAATGTCGGTCAGGCGAGCATGCAGCTCGGTCTCCCACTCGGGGTCCACCCGGAGCAGCGCCGTGGTGATGGTGGGCTTTTCTCGCAAGAGCTCGTGGAGGCTGTTCTTCTGCATGTAGCCCTGTATGCCGAAGGCCTCGTCGATCGTCCCGCTGATTGGAACCTCCCGCGTGCCACGGTCGCCTTCCTTCAGCTCGATCTGGATCATGTCTCCGGGCTCGGCGCCAAGAATGTCGGCAAGCACGTTGGTGATGAGGACGCCGTTGCGAGGGATCTGCACCGGTTGGAACTGGCGATTGAAAAGGCGGCGCAAATTGCTATCGGGAGGGAGGCCGATGATGATGCTGTCGCGCCAACGGGGTCCCGACCGGAATCGCACGGGCGTGGCACGGTAGCCGTCTACTTGGTCCACGCCTGGCAGATGCGAGAGATATCCGAGCGAGCGTTCCTCGACTTCTTCTACGAAGTTCACGCTGATGTCTTCGCGCTGCTGACGGCCGAACTGTAGATCGATGATCGGTCCGTGCGCGTCTTTGCCAAAACGGCCCAGGATGATGATGGCCAAGGCGAACGCGATGCCAGCGGCCGACAGCACGGTCCGCAGGGGCCGCCGCCAGATCTCACGAAAGACCATCATGGTCGTTTGGCGAATACGCCGCAGAATTGGGATGCGTTCCACGGGCGAGGCGTAATACCGCGCCGGCGCTGGCGGCCGCATGGCCTCTGCGGGAGGCAGGGTTACCGCAGCATGGATGGCAAAACCGATCCCCGCGACCGCTGCCGCGAAGCTCGCGATGATCGCATTGATTGCGACGGGGAGATCGATGCGGCCGCGCGTCATGGGAAGCCGGAAGAATCTCGCATACAGATCCAGCATGGCATCCGCCAACCACGCACCGAGCCCTACTCCTACCACCGAGCCCAATAGCACGATGATGGAGACCATCTTCACGTAGTGGAGCGCGACGGCGGAGTTTCGGTAACCGACCGCCTTGATCACCGCGATCTCGCCTCGCTGGAGCGTGACCAATCTCGAAAAGACGACGTTCAGCAGAAACGCCGCAACCGCTAGGAAGATAGCGGGCAGAAAGAGCACCAACACCTCGATCTGAGCGAGCTCTCCTTCCAAGATCGAGCTCGAAATCTGTAGCGCTCGCCCGTAGGCGCCCAATCCACCGTACGGCTCGAGAACGCGATCCAGCGCGATCAAGACAGCCCTTTCGTCGGCGCCTGGCTCCAATCGCAGGACGACGTCGTTGAAAGCGCCTTCCATCTGAAAGGCCGCGGCGACGGCGCTGCGCGACATCCACATCGGGGCAAAGCGCTCGTCGTCCGACGTGATGCCGCCCGGCTCGACGGCGAAGACGTATTCCGGCGACAAAGCGAGCCCCACGACGATGAGGTCGTGCAGCTTGCCGTTGAGGACCGCGGAGATCGTGGAGCCCGGGGTCAGATCGTGCTCTTTGGCAAACGGCTCGTATACGAGCACCTCATTGCCGCGTCCGGGCTCGGGAAACCGTCCTGCTTTCACGTACACGTCGTTCAGGGGCGGCCGCCCGTGAACCGGCAAGGAAATGATGAAGCCGTGTGCCGGAGTGAGCATGTCTTCCATGGGCAGAAGCACCTCCTCGACGACACGCGGATAGACGGAGGCCACGCCGCGAATCTCTTGAATCCGGTCCGCCACTGAGTCGGGTGCCCGTTTGAGACTCGCAAACACGTCTGCAAACCTGTAGTGCTCGTAGTATGCCGCCCTAGACGCTTCGAGCGCACGCCAGGCGCTGCGCAACGTGATGTAGTTCGCGATGCCTACAGCAACGACCAGCGCAATGGTGAGAGCTTGGCTCTTGAGGTTGAGCAAGTCGCGAAGCAACTTGCGATCGAGAACCTTCACCATGTCAGCTCGGAGGGCGATATCTTCTGTTCGTTGGTCTCATCGCCCGCGACGGTGCCGTCCGAGAGGGACACCACGCGGTCGGCCATGCGTGCGATCGGCGCATGGTGCGTGATGACGGCGGTGGTCGTTCCAAGAGAGCGATTGACCTCGTCGATCACTTCGAGGACGCGGATCCCGGTCTTGAAATCGAGCGCGCCCGTGGGCTCGTCACAAAGCAGGATCTCGGGCTGCTTGGCCACGGCCCGAGCGATGGCGACGCGTTGCTGCTCTCCGCCCGAAAGCTGGGCGGGGAAATGGTGCATGCGGGCCGAAAGACCCACGAGCTCGAGGGCCTCGCCGGGGTCCAATGGATTTTCCGCGATCTCGGTGACCAGCGCGACGTTCTCGCGAGCGGTCAAGCTGGGCACGAGATTGTAGAACTGAAACACGAAGCCGACGTGCGCGCGCCGAAATAGAGTCAGCTCCCGCTCGTCTGCACTGGCAATGTCTCGGCCCCGGTAGAGCACCCGCCCGGATGTGGGCACGTCGAGCGCTCCGAGAATGTTGAGCAGGGTCGACTTTCCGCTTCCCGAGGGCCCGAGAAGAACCATGAGCTCCCCTTCGTACAGAGGTACGGTCACCCCGCGCAAAGCGTGCACGTCGACGTCTCCCATTCGGTAGACTTTGGTCACATCATGGGCGGCGAGGATGGCGGAGCGTGCGCGGTTTGGATCGAGCTCTGGCGGCATCGCGGCTTCCAAGTCGTGTCGTTCGTACGCGCTTGGATGATCGACGTCAAATCCTCCTTGTAGAAACCATGCCGGTGAGGCTATGACCGCTGAGTCAGCTATGCCTGTCGAGCTCGAGTTTCAGAACGTTACGCTCGAAGAGCAAACATGGCGGTACCACGAGTCCGGCCGGGGGCGGCCTGTCATCCTCTTTCATGGGTTTCCCGACACGCCGCATTCGTTCGTCGGCATCGCTCGCTCGCTCAATGACGCCGGCTACAGAACGATCGTTCCCTATTTGCGGGGGTATCACGCGGATACCCTAGTCGCGGGTCGGCCTTACGATGCGTTGACGCTCGCCGAGGATGCCATCGGGCTGCTGGACGCGCTTCGACTGGAGTCCGCCGTGTTGGTCGGCCACGACTGGGGGGCAACCCTGGTGTACGGCGCCGCCGCGCTGGCGCCCAGCCGAGTGGATGCGATCGTACCCATTGCGATCCCGCACCCCAGAACGTTGAAGCCCAAGAACGCGCTGCAGACGCTGGCGCTCTTCATCATGGCGCGCCACTTCATCCATTTTCAGCTTCCTTGGGCCGAGGCCGCTACGCGACGCAACGACTTTGCATACATCGAGACCCTGTATCGACGTTGGGCGCCGGGGTGGCGCGGGCCCGAGCGTGATGCGGCCCTCGCAAGAGCGAAAGAAGCCTTCGCGGACCCTCGAGTGCTGGCTGCCGCGATCGATTACTATCGCGCCATGTTCGACAAACCCGATCGTCGCCTCACCGGGTCGTTGAACACGCGCGGCCTCATGGTCGCTGGAGGCAAAGACTTCGGCGGCCACCTGGGCCCCTACGAAAAGTCCAAAGGCCTATTCGAGGGAGGCGCAGACCTGCTCGTCATCCCGGATGCCGGCCACTGGCCTCACCGCGAGCAAGAACCGCAGTTCACCACCACTCTCCTCAATTTCCTCGGGGACACGCTACCCCCAAAAAAACAAAGTGATTCCGGATAGGTAGGATGCACACCGCGACAATCCGCTCCATCGCGCCTCGATCTTCTAGTTGACAGGCTCAACCAATTGGTTGCATTATGCAACCATCGGAGGATCCTATGGACAAGCATCGAACACACCAGCTGGTGAAGTCGGGATATGCACAGGTCGCGCAGCGGGGCAGCGGCTGTTGCGGGGCGCCCGCAGAGCAGAGCCCTCATGCGAAGACCGCCGCACTCCTCGGGTACTCCGAGCAAGACACCACAGGGGTCGCGGCGGACGCAAACCTCGGTCTTGGATGCGGGAACCCAAGCGCCCTGGCCGGCCTCGAGCCGGGTGAAACCGTCGTCGACTTGGGCTCGGGTGCGGGATTCGACGCTCTGCTCTGCGCAGAGAAGCTCGGCCCCCAAGGCCGATTCATCGGCGTCGACATGACGCCTGAGATGCTCGAGCGCGCCCGCATTAACGCCGTGAATGCCGGCTACGCACGGACGGTCGAGTGCCGCGAAGGACTGATCGAGGAGCTGCCCGTCGCATCGCGAAGCGTCGACGTGGTGATCTCCAACTGCGTGATCAATCTCAGCCCCGACAAGCCTCAAGTATCATCGTGCTGAGCGAGCCGCTGCCGGCAGAGGTTTCAGAGCTCGCCGAGAGCTGGATTGCCTGCGTCGGCGGTGCATCGACCGAGGCAGAGTATCTAGGCTACATCCGAGCAGCCGGCTTCGAAGACGTCCGGTTCACGCGCAAGCCGGCGGCCCCTCTTCTCACTCCGAGCTTGCAAGACCCGATGTGGAAGGCCGCAGTGGACACGATTGGGCTGGAAAAGATCAACGAGCTCTCGGAAACGATTTTCAGCTATTCGATCACCGCACGTAAACCATGAGCCCCGTAGTCGAAGACATCATCGCTTTCTATCGCATGTTCTCGTCGTTCGAGCGGGAGCAGGTTTGCTGCGGCACCGTGAGCGCTGCTCAGTGTGTGCTGCTTCAGACGCTCCTGGAGGGTGAGTGGGACGTGAGCCGTTTGGCCGCTCACACGAGAGTCACCAAGGGCGCAATGACGCGGCTGGTCGATGGGCTCGAAAAGAGGGGCTGGGTCATGCGTGACAAGGGGCAGGATGACGGCCGTCGTGTCCTGATCTCACTCAGCGCGAAAGGCAGGAAAGAAGCCAAGCACCTTCTACGGCTGACCGAAAGGAGCGTCGCCGCCATCCTCGACGGCATTCCCGCGGCTGAGCGGGGCCGAGTCATCGACAGCATCCACTTATTGCGCCAAGCCACCGAACGGACACGCGAGCGGCTCGATTGCTGCTGAGGAGAGATGCTGGGCGTGGTCGCGGTCGGCGAGCAGGCGTTTGGGACTTGGTTTCGGGTTTGCGTGCTCAGGGTCGTAACTATTTAGAATCAGTCGTTTTTTGGACGGGTAGCGTGTCCCCGGCGTAGAGGTTGCGCAGGACTTTTTTGTCGAACTTGCCGACGCTGGTTTTCGGGATTTCGTCGATGAAGGACCAGCGCTCGGGAAGCCACCACTTGGCGACCTTGTCTTCCAAATAGGCGCGTAGCTCTTCGGGGCTGACGGTGCTGCCGCTCTTCCGGACTACACAGGCAAGCGGCCGCTCGTCCCACTTGTCGTCGGGAACCCCCACCACCGCTGCCTCCGCAACCTCGGGGTGCGCGATGATCGCATTTTCGAGCTCCACCGATGAAATCCATTCACCACCCGACTTGATGACGTCCTTCGATCGATCCGTAATCTGCACGTAGCCTCGCGGATCGACGAACCCCACGTCTCCAGTCCGCAACCAGCCATCGTGGAACTTGTCCGACGCGTCCACGCCGTAGTAGCTGCCGGTGACCCAGGGACCCCGCACCTCGATCTCACCGATAGACTTCCCGTCCCAGGGCAGCACCGCACCTTGGTCGTCCACGATGCGCAGATCGAGCCCCGCCACGGCACGGCCGGTTCGCACCCGATAGCGCCAGGCCTCCTCTCCCTCTATGCCGGGCGGCACCGACGCGACCGTTCCGAGCGGGCTCGTCTCGGTCATCCCCCATAGCTGTAGAATCGTGACCCCGTAACGCTCCTCGAAAGCTCGCATGAGCGACTCGGGAACTGCGGAGCCGCCACAAATGACCAGTCGAAACGAAGACAGGTCGATGTCCTGGTCTTCCCCGTAGTGGAGCACTGCAGTCCAAATGCTGGGCACCGCGCCCGCGAACGTGGGCCGATGACGCTCGATCATCGAGACGAGAGGCTTCGGCTGCAGAAATCGCCCCGGCTGCAAAAAGTCCGTGCCAACCCACCAGCCCGCGTACGGCAGGCCCCAGCAGTTCGCGTGAAACATGGGCACGATCGTCAACACGATGTCCCGCTCGTTGAGCCCCGTGACCGCACCGGAGGTGATGCCGTAGGAGTGGAGCACCGTAGAACGGTGGCTGTAGACGACGCCCTTGGGATCCCCGGTCGTACCGCTCGTGTACGCCATGGAAGCCGGCGCGCGCTCATCGAGCTCGGGCCACTCGATGCCTGGAGACTCGGCCGACAGCAGCGCTTCGTACCTGTGGAGCGAGGCACGCGGGGCCTGGCGCAACGGGGCATCATCGCAGCTGCCGACGACGATGATGTGCTCGACCGTCTTCATGTCCTTGGCGACCTGACCCAGCACGGGGACGAGTGTGTCATCGACGATGATGACCTTGTCTTGTGCGTGATTGATCACGAACGCCAGCTGCTCGGGAAAGAGTCGAATGTTGAGCGTGTGCATCACCGCTCCCATCGAAGAGATGGCAAAGTAGGCCTCGAGGTGCTCCTGGGTGTTCCAGCAAAAGGTGCCCACCCGGTCCTCGCGCTCGACGCCAAGCTTCATCAATGCCTTGGCAAGCTGCTCCGTGCGTTCGCCGACCTCCGCGTAGCTGCTAATCCGATCGCCGCCCTCACCGACGGTGATCACGCGGCTGTCGGCGTACAAGCGCCGCCCATGCTCGAACAAGCTCGAGATCAAGAGCGGTCGATCCATCATCGTCGAAAAGCTCACCTTCGCCTCCTCCCCGCGTCGAACCGACCTCACTCGGCTCGGAATCCTGCTCCCTTGTGCGAGCCGTCACAAAAAGGCTTGTTGTTCGAGTGACCACAGCGGCAAAGCGCCGCCTTCTTGCCTCTCCAGGCTCTTCTGCCGCTGGCCGCAGCGATGGTGAAGTTTCCGCTGAGAAGCAGCGGCCCGTTGGGCGTGGGACTCACGCTCAGCTTGCCGCCAGGAGCTTCGAACCCGTCGCCCTTTTCGCCCACGGCGCCGTAGTCCTGAAATCCGGCGGCCTCGTGACTATTGTCACAAAACGGCTTGCTCTTGGACTGGCCGCATCGGCAGAGCGCGGCCCGAAACCGCAGCCCGGGCATGTCCTCCGAGGCGCCGTCGATCTCCAAGTCACCGCGTACGTACAGGGGCCCGTTGTACATCACCGAGACGACGTTCTCGGAATCCGGGCTCTCCTCGGCGCCGCCATCCTTGCGTCGGTAGGTCAGCGCGCCGCTTGGGCAGCGCAGCACGACGTCCGCCACCTCATCGGCGCTCACGCGGTCGGGCTCGCACCAGGGTTGCCTGCCGCCGACGAAAAGGTCGTTCTTCGCTCGGCCGCACTCTCCGATGTGAATGCAGAGCCTGCCGTCCCACTGTACGTCTGCATCTCGTCCCTCGTACTTCACGACCTTCTTGTCACTCATTGGGATTCTCCTGCGATTGCGGCTTCGACCGCTCTCTGAAGCGCACTTTTTACTACAGCACAGGGCAAACCTATATCACGAACTGGTCTCGATCGATCGATCGCCGACATCGTGGTAAGCCATGGGCCGCCAATGGGACATGAACATCATCACCACACGCCCGCCGACGCAGCCGAAGGCAACCGCAAGCGGCTCACGCTCGCCTTGGTGCTGACCGCGACATACATGATCGCCGAGGTGATCGGCGGGCTTGCCGCCAACTCGCTCGCTCTGTTGGCGGACGCGGGCCACATGTTTTCCGATGCCGCGGCGCTCGGTCTGTCACTGGTCGCGGTGTTGCTTGCACAACGCCCGGCGACGTCGCAGCGAACCTACGGTTTTCATCGAGCCGAAATTCTCGCGGCGCTCACCAACGGTGCTGCGCTCCTGGTGCTGTCGGTCCTCATCACGCGCGAAGCATGGGAGCGGCTTTCCTCGCCGCCCGAAGTGCAGGGCGCGCTTATGCTTGCAGTGGCGTTTGGGGGCTTGGCGATCAACTTCGCAAACCTCATCGTGCTCAGCGGAGGCCGCAACGAGAGCCTCAACGTTCGTGGGGCTTGGTTGCACGTCATGGGGGACGCTCTTGGAAGCGTCGGCGCCATCGCCGCCGGCGCTGGGATCTACTTTTTCGGATGGTGGTGGGCCGACCCGGCCGCCTCTTTCGTCATTGCCGCGCTCGTTCTCTACTCGGCTTGGGGTTTAGTCCGGGAGACGCTCGACGTTCTCATGCAAGGCGTGCCCAAGGGCATCTCGGTCGACGAAGTCGCCACCGCTCTCAAGGAGCTTCCCGGCGTGTTGGACGCACACGATCTGCACGTGTGGGCGCTGACCAGCGGCCGCAACATCGCCACGACCCACCTCGTGATCACCGCGGATGCGGACCATCAGAGCATCATCGACGCCGCCAATCGGCTTCTCGCGGAACGGTTCACCATCGAGCACGCAACCATTCAGGTCGAGCACGACGAGCTGGCAAACAGGTGCAACCCCTGCAGTCCGACCGCAGCCGTGGGTTGACCCCGTCACGCGGTATCGGCTGCGCCGCGAGCGCAGCGCTCGCAAATGCACACCTTGCCTTGCGCTTCAGCGGGAATTCTCGCGATCGCCTCCGGATCGATGACGACGGACATGCACCAGCACATCTCTGCGCCCTGCCCCGCCGCGATGGCGCACGCATTGGCCTCCCCGCAAAGGGGGCACTTGGTTGCATCAGCGAAGTCTCGGGACTGGCTCATTTGATTTCCGTCACGCGTTCGATCTTTTCGTACTGGTCCTGATATAGCTGGTCCACGTAGGCGTGCATCTGATTGAGCCGGATCAGCTGCTTTTGCGGAGAGGCTTCCTTTTCGTTCGCATCGCAGAGCCTAGCGAGCTCGTCGACTGCCTCGAGGGAGCTCGTCGCGCGGGTCGCGGAAACGGCGAGCAATGCCGTCATGGCCAACGCGGGAAGCGCGACCATGAGAAATCGCGGCCACTGTCCTGGCGGGATGCGCTGAACCATCCAGGGCGACATCAAGACCAGCACCAGGGCGGTCAGGCTCGCCAAGACCCACGGGCCGTGACGATTCCAGACATGACGCCATGCGCCTACTTCGCGCTCCTCGCGCGCCTCGTTGCATGGATCGGAATCTTTGAGCTGGCGAAGCTCGTCTTCCACGGCATCGGCCAGCTCTTCGGCGAGGCCCTCGTTGAGGCGCACCTCGGAGAGATCGACCGCACGGGCTTCCGAGCGTTTCTCGGGGGGCACCATGGAGAATCGGTTCACGAAGACCGTTCGACCCGAATCCGCGATGTAGGAATAGAAGACAGGCGCGCTTTGAGCATGCGCGGCTCCCGCGAGACACAGCGCCGACATGAAAATCCAGATACGCATCAGCTCTTCCTGGTGACGATAGACAAGATCAGCATACCCACGACCGCACTACCGAAAGACCCCAACATGATCCCCACCTTGGCCGACACGAGGAGCTCCCCAGACAAGCCGAGTGAGGCGATGAACAGCGCCATCGTGAACCCGATGCCGCCGAGAAAAGCCGCGCCTCCGAGAGCGGGCCAGGTCACTCCCGCCGGCCGCGAAGCCCAGCCGAGCTTCACCGCAACCCACGATGCACCGAAGATTCCGAGCGGTTTGCCGAGGAACAGGCCCACGGCGACCGCGAGGGCTACCGGGTGTCCGATCTGTCCGAGATCAATCGCCACCCCAGCATTGGCCAACGCGAAAAGTGGCATGATGCCGAAGGCAACCCACGGGTGCAGCGACGTTTCCAACCTGACCAGAGGCGATACCGCCTCACGAGATGCGAACGAAAGGTCCGCAACGAGCGAGCGTGCTTCTTCGAGGCTGGTGTTCTCGTTGCGCAGCGTCTCGTCGGTGTGCCGCAAAAATCCGAGGAAGCGCTTACCACCCAGCCACGGTTGGGCCGGGGTCAACAGGCCTAGAATCACGCCCTCGATGGTCGGGTGGATGCCCGACTTCAGCATGCATACCCAGATGTAGATGCCGACGATGACGTAGAGACCGACCGTTCTCACTCCGAGTCGGTTCATCGCCACGACCACCACCAGCCCAACGAACGAGGCCGTGAGATACGTGGCGCTGATGGAAGAGGTATAGAAGACGGCGATGACGACGACAGCCATCAGGTCATCGACGATCGCCAACGAAAGCATTAGCAACTTGAGGCCGTGAGGAACTCGCTTCCCGAGCAGCGACATGCAACCGACCACGAATGCGATGTCCGTGGCCATAGGCACGGCCCAACCTCTCTCCCCGACCTCCCCGTATTGTAGCGAGAGATAGATCGCAACGGGCGCCACGACTCCGCCGAGCGCTGCCGCCACGGGCAACGCGACTTTCTTCGGATCACTGAGCTCGCCTATCGTCAGCTCGCGCTTGATCTCGAGCCCGATGACGAAAAAGAAAATCGCCATCAAGGCGTCGTTGATCCAGTACCAAAATGGGTACGCGAGCTCGACGGCGCCAAACGCGACGCGGAGCTCGCGGTCCCAAAATGCCTGGTAGGCGCCCGCGTAGGGAGAGTTCGCCGCGATCAGCGCGATTGCCGTGCAGATCAGAAGAGCGACACCTCCCGCCGACTCGATGTGCATGAAGGCCTGAAGCGGCCGCTGAAGCCGCTGGATCGGCCGCTCGGGCAGGTGGGTGATTCGCGAGTACGAGACCTCGGGCTCAGCCATTGACGACCGACTTATCGCGGAACGTGCTAGAAGGCCAGAATCCATGTTGATTAGCGAGACCATCGTCGCGTGGCTGTTTCTGGCGGTCAGCCTCGTCGGCGCGATTTTCACGCTGAATGCGTTCGTGCCAGTGCGCAGGATCCCGGCATTGTTCGTTCCGAGCTTCTTCGGATCCTGGTTGACTGCCGAGCTCGCGCTTCACCACATCGTCTGGCAGGCGCTGGCGACCGTAATGTTCGTGTCGTTCGGGGCCCTGTCCCGTTGGCCTGGAATGGTCGGAATGGGGATCACCGTGGCTTCGTGGCTGGGCCTGCTGATTCTGTTCCATGGTGGACGAAAGACCCGCGACATCTTTCACCAGGCGCTCTCTGGGTTGCCAGAGCCAGCCGACGCCGCGCGCCTTCCGTTCACGCAGCTGCTGATGCCGTTTCGGTTCCGGCGACGAGGTGTGAAGGTCATCCGCGACGTCACGTATCGCAAGATCGCAGGTCGGAGCTTGAGGCTGGACGTGGCGATGCCGGAAGAGCCGGGCCGAGGGCGGCCCGCCATCATGCAGATTCACGGCGGCGCTTGGATCATCGGCGACAAACGGGAGCAAGGATGGCCGCTGATCGGACATCTCGCTGCCAATGGCTGGGTGTGCTTCAACGTGAACTATCGTTTGAGCCCGGCCGCGACCTGGCCCGATCATCTGACGGACTTGAAGTACGCGCTCGCTTGGATTCGCGAGCATGCCGACGATTACGGCGTCGACCCGAGCTTCGTGGCCGTCACCGGAGGCTCGGCGGGCGGACACCTTACGGCGATGATGGCGCTCACGGCCGACGATCCCGAGTATCAACCCGGCTTCGAAGGCGCCGATACGACGGTCCAGGCCGCAGTGCCAGTGTACGGGGTATACGACCTCACGAACCGGCTGGGCACGATGCTCGAGCGATTCCGCACGCAGATGCTCGAGCCGCTGATCATGAAGGCCTTCCTCGATGAAGAGCCGGGGAAGTTCCACCGGGCTTCTCCCATCGATCGCGTTCACCCCGCTGCGCCGCCTTTTCTCATCGTGCACGGAGATCGGGACACGCTGGCGCCCGTCGAGGATGCGCGGCTCTTTGCCGAAAGGCTTCGCGAAGCTTCCCGTTCCGAGGTCATCTATGCGGAGCTGCGCGGCGCGCAACATGCATTCGACATCTTCGCATCGCCGCGAACGGCGCGCATGCTCGACGGCACGCTTCACTTCTTGAGCTCCATGTACGAGCGCGCTCGCGGTGTAACCGCTCCTCACGAGGCCCACCGGTTCGCTGCGGCCGAGCGCGAGCGTCAGGTCGCCACGGAAGGTTTCTAGCTCGGGTCGTCGGCGATGACCAGACGCAAAGGACCGCCTGGCTTCGTTTAGTCTTCGTAGATGAGCTCGATCTCGATCGTCACGGGGCCGCCCTTGTACTGAAAGGTGGCCTCCTTGTACGCGGGAGGTCCAAACCGTTTGGGCTCGACGTTGTTCGACACGCCCCACGGCTCCTCTACGCCGCCCATCACGCTCGTGTCGAGCTTTCCGTTGCGGTTCCTATCGAGGAAAACGGAGGCCGCGTACTCGCCCAGGCCCGTGCGTTTGAACACGCACTCGATGACGTCTTCGCCTTCTACGTCGACCCAGGTTCGTCGAAGCGCGCGCCGATGCTTGCGTGGAAATCCTTTGTTCTCCCAGAAGAGCGCGCAGGCCATCTTGCCCTGCTCTTTTTCCTTCAACCCGGTGATCTTCAAGGTGAGCGTGTTTTCAGCGGCGGGGTCGTTGTCGTTGGCTCGCGCCTTGCCATCAGCCATCAGCATGCAGGCGGGCGCCAGCGTGATTGCGATCGGCGCCGCGCTCGCTACTTTCCTCGAAGCCATCGATTGATCTCCCGATTCCGACCTGGGTACCCAAGTTAGTCTGCATGCCGGTTCGACGTATACGCGGCGCCCATGTTTAAACGACAGCAGGGTTTTTGCCAAATCCCCGGAGAAATGGAGCGATCACCGAAAGGCGCGTGGACTCCCTTCCCGAACGTCTCTAATCTCCCTACCGACCTTCAGCGAGGAGCTGACGATGCTGGGCATGAGGCCTGTTTCGATGATTCTCTTGGCGGGAATTACGCTAGTTTGGGGATGCGCGGGCTGCGAATCCGAGTCTTCCGCACCGGAGGCCGGTTGGCCGACGGCGCCTCCCGAGGAGCAGGGATTCGATTCTGCGGCGCTGGCCGAGGTCGTCGAGCAAATCGACGCGCAAGAGACGTCTGTCGATAGCCTGCTCATCGTGCGAAACGGCGTTCTAGTCCTGGACGCGTACTTCCATCCTTACCGCAACGATCTCCTCCACGACGTCGCTTCGGTGACAAAAAGCGTAACGTCTACCCTGGTCGGCATCGCCAGCGATCGAGGGCTGTTGCGCCTAGACCAGAACCTCGTCGCGACGTTTCCGGAGTTGGTTCCCGAGCCACCGACCGATGGAAAAGAAGACATCGCGCTTCGCCATCTACTCACCATGACTTCGGGATTGGATTGCGGACGCACGACCGGAGAGCCCGAGCTCGCCGAGATGACCGCAAGCGAGCACTGGGTCGACTATGCGCTGGGCATTCCGATGGCGGTCCCGCCGGGCAGCGAGTTTGCGTATTGCAGCCCGGGCTCCCATCTGTTGTCAGCCATGATCACGAAGGCAACCGGAAGGCGAGCGCTCGACTTCGCGCGGGATGTGCTGTTCGAACCGCTGGGCATCCGGGAAGCCAAGTGGCCCGATGACCCGCAGGGGATCAGCCGTGGATGGGGCGATCTGCAGCTTCATCCTCGGGACATGGCACGAATCGGCCTCCTCTTCTTGCGCGAGGGCGCATGGAACGACGTGCAAGTGGTTTCCAAGGAATGGGTTCGCGAAGCGGTCCGGCACCAGGTGACAGCCGAAACCGATGGAACGGGCTATGGCTATCAATGGTGGGTGTTGGCTGGCGTGTTCGAAGGAATCTACGAAGCCCGCGGCCGGGGCGGCCAGGCGATCATCGTTTGGCCAGACAAGGATGTCGTGGCGGTGTTCACTGGCGGCGGTACCGACGTGCGGGGCCGGATCGCTCCCTCGCTGGTGGCGGCCCTGAAGTCCGACAGCGCCCTCCCGCCAAACCCCGAGGCAAATGCAGGCCTTGCCGCTGCGATTGAAGCAGCAGCGGAGCCGCCGCTTGCCAAGCCGGTGCCCCCGTTGCCTCCGATGGCTGCGCAGGTTTCGGGAAAGACCTACCGACTTGGCGCCAACCAGTTCGACCTCGAGTGTATGGCGCTCGACTTCTCGTCGGCCTCCGACGTTTTTTTGGAGCTCACCATCGAGTCGGCAGAGTACGGTTTCGCAATCGGGTTCGATGCGGTGCCCAGGATCTCGGAGACGGGACCCACCGACGTTCCAGTCGGAATCACCGGCGAATGGACCGAGCCAAGCGTGCTTCTGCTGCACTACGACGAGGTGGCCGGCCCAAATCTCCTCGAGATTCGGAGCGACTTTGGCGTGGACCCCGAGACGGTCACCGTCGAGCTCACCGACGCCTCGGGGTACTTCCCGCCGCAGTCGATCGACGGCCTCGCGGTGGCGACCTGCCCCTGAACACCTTGAATTTGCTAGGTAATCACGAATTCCGAGTTTCTTGGTTGACAGCACGAACGGTCGTTTTATTATATCAGCATGAGCAAGGGCGAAGAGACCAAGCAAGCGATTTTGGACCAGGCCATAGACCTGGCCAGCACGCTTGGGTTCGAGAAGCTGACGATTGGATCGCTCGCAAGCGCAACCGGCATGTCGAAGAGCGGCCTCTTCGCACACTTCAAGTCGAAGGAGCAGCTCCAGATTCAGGTTCTCGAGGAGGCGCGCCAGCGCTACATCGACATGGTCATCGCGCCTGCGCTCAAGAAGCCGCGCGGCGAGGCCCGCATCCGGGCCATCTTCGAGAACACGATGCACGAGTGGGAAAAGCAGCTGCCTGGCGGGTGCATCTTTTATGCGGTTTCTGCGGAGCTCGATGACCAGCCAGGACCGGCGCGGGACTACTTGGTGCAAATCCAGCGAGATCAGCGCGACATGCTCAGGCGGGCTGCCGAGCTTGCGATCGAAGAAGGTCAGTTCAGCAAGGACTTGGACGTCGATCAGTTCGTGTTCGAGCTTGCTTCCATCACCGCGGCCTACCACCACTTCGGCCGCTTGATGCATGATCCCGACGCAGAGCGACATGCCTACCAGGCGTTCGAGTCACTGCTCGAACGGGCGCGCTAAAGGAGAAGGCGACGATGACTACGAAACAGCAAGCAAAGGGTCATTTGAATAGCACGAACGATCGTTTTATTATCATCGACCCTATTTTTCCACGATTGCTCCCACGCGGTCTCACACGCCCCCTCCGTAGTGTGATCGCAATGGAACGAGCCGCCCGGCACGAAACGAAAAGGAGAATGGATACCATGCAACGCACTGCAATCACCAAGGGATTCTCGCTGGGAGGCCGGCTCGCGCCCGGCCTTACCGCGGCCGTCGCCGAGCGGCTCTTCTTCACCACGCGTCGGACCCCGCCGCGACCCGGGGAGCGGGACATTCTGCAAAGCGCGACCGCCATGCGGATCGCGGGCATGCAGGCCTGGAGCTGGGGCGAAGGCCCCGCCGTGCTGCTGGCTCATGGTTGGAACGGGCGAGGCACACAGCTAGGAGGCTTCGTCACGCCTCTGGTGTCGCGCGGGTACCGCGTGGTCGCATTCGATGCGTTCGGCCACGGACGATCGCCAGGCAAACGCCTGTCGCTCCCCGAGTTGGCGGATTGCATACGCCAGATCGCCGACGAGCTCGGCGAGGTCTACGGAATCGTCGCACATTCGCTTGGTGGGGCCGCAACGACCTTTGCTCTTTCCAAAGGGCTCCAGGTGCAGCGTGCCGTTTTCATCTCGCCTCCGGCCGACCCGCGCCTCTTCCTGCAGACCTTCGGCGCCGTGCTTGGAATCCCAGACGACGTGCAGGCACTCGTGAAGCAACGCGTCGAACGTCGCCTCGCGATTCCCATGGAGAGCATGCTGGCGACCGAGATCGCGCGATCGATGCGAACGCCGGTCCTGATCATTCACGACCGAAACGACAAAGAGGTTCCGGTGGAGGTCGGCCAGAGCATCGCTGATGCGTGGCCGGGCGCCGAGTTGCGCCTCACCGAAGGCCTTGGGCACCAGCGCATCTTGCGCGCCGAGGCCGTCATCGATGCCGCCGTGCGCTTCCTCAACGAAGCAAACCGCTGGAAGAACGCGGCCTAACCAAAAAGAAAGGAACAGAGCCATGACTACTGAAATGAAAGACCCACAGTTCGCAAGCTACGTGGAGACCCTTGCAGACACCGTTACTTGGCCGGAAGGCACTTTTCGACTGAAGTCCTGGGAAACGTTCGTTGGAACGCTGGTGGCCTTCTACCAGGCCGTCTCGAGGCCAAGCCCGGTGATCCTGCAACAAGCCTTGCGTGGAATCGCCTTTTGACCGGAGAGATTCGTCAAGATGTCTCTTCGGGGCCAATGCAAACGCTCACCAAGTTAGGACTTTCGCCCGATTGGGGTGGCGGCGCCTCGACTACCGCCTCGCACTCCCAGCCGGTGCGACAGTCCTCGCTGGTGGCGCAATCGACCAGGCAAATCCACCCCTGATTCGAGGCAGCGCAAGAAGAGCCACGCGGGCACATGGAAGTGTCGCCGCACGAGATCGTACACACGCCCCCCGGAAACCGATTGCCCATCTGACAAAGCAGCTCGTCGCACTCCGTACGGACCGCGCAAGGCCCTCCGACCAAGCTGCTTTCGTTTCCCGCCATTCCGGGGGGACGATCGTCACCGCAACCGGCAATCGAAAGGAACGCCAGAATGACGGAGCAGAGGAGCGGGCGAGCCATGGCGGCCGGCACGATATCCCACGGACGCGGCCCCGACCAGCAGGCGACGGGCTCGGGATGTAACATTCGTGTCACCTTTTTTCGGAGTCGATCCAATCGGCGATGGCAAGCGCGACATCTTCGGGGTCACGGGCCCAACGAAAGTGGGCTCCGGGCTTGTCCTCGGACAGCTCGACCTCGACACGCCGTCCGCGGGCTCTCGGAGCTTTTTCGAACATGTATTCGACTGCGTTTGGCGGCGCCATCTCATCGCCTCCTATGTTCACCGTGATGAAGTCGACGACGAGGTCTGCGAGCGCGGCTTCGTAGTCCACATCGCTCCCGACGGGCTCGTATCGAGCGGTCCTCGCATTTTGGGCCCAATCCCGCATCAATGTCTTCGCCTCGGTGCCGCCGAAGCCGAGCCGATCACCCGGGACGTAGCCAAGAATGAATCCCGCCACGGGCAACACGACCGACGCGAACCGAATCCATGCGCGCGTCTTTCCCGTCCAGCTCCGATAGTACGGAATGGCGCAAGCGACGAGAGCCATGCCCGCGATCTTCGGACGGGCTGCGGCAACGTGCAGCACTGCTAGTTGTCCACCCAGACTGTGTCCGCCGAGGCAAAGCGGCACATCGCCCATGCGTTGATTCAACGCGGCGACCGCGACTGGAATGTCGAGCTCGACGATTTCGCGATACCCGAAGTCGACTCCACGGCGAGGCCGCAAGCTGCTGGTCCCATGACCTCGCAAATCGCAAAGGGCGACCAAGATTCCTCGCTGACTCAATGCATCGGCGAAACGTTGGTAGTAGCTGGCTTCGACTCCCATCGCGCAAACGAAAAGGAGCGCCGCGCGGGAGTGCTCCGGCCTCGTGACCAGCAGCTCGAAGGAGTGACCGTCATCGGCCCGGACCGGCCAACGCTCAGTCGTCATCGCCTTGGTCCTCGTATGCCGCCACTGCCTCGCGGAACCAGTCTGGCACCTGTATCTTTTGGCGCGTTTTCGGATCGACGCAAACACTGGTCAGACTCGCCTTCGCGAGAATCTCGCCGTCGTCGTCCCGAATCACGAATGTACTCGTGACGCTCGAGGTGCCGAACCCGGAGATGCGGGTCTCGATGTGCAGATCGTCCTCGAATCGAGCGCTGCCCAAATAATCGCAGTTGGCATTCACATAGAACATGTCCGCGCCCCGCGAGACCATGTCTTGCCACGGTGTCCCGATTTGGCGCATATAGGCGCTCAGTGCTTCGTCACAAAAGACGAAGTAGTTTCCGAAGTACACGTGCCCCTGCATGTCCGTATCCCGGAAACGAACGCGCATCGTGTACACGAATGGCGGCTTCATGCGAGACTCCGTTCCGTTTCCTGCAGCGCCTGACCGGGTCGCATCTGACTCGCAGGGAGCGGCTCGACGCAAAGAGCGCGCATCGGCGTCTCTTCGGTGGTCTTCCAGCGGCAGAGCTCGGCAGTCCGGCCTGCGCCCTCCCCGCTCGGGCGAACCCATACGAACGTTTGCTCACCGAGCCGCACCGTGCATTCGGGGTCGGCAAAAGCCATGGACCAAAAACCCGCGTTATAGAGAGTGACCGGGCCGACCTGCTCGCACTTGGGCTCGTGCGTGTGGCCGAACACGACTCGCCGCGCGCCCGTGATCTTGAAGAGGAGGTCAGCCAGCCGCTCGTTCAGCAGTGGGGTCTGAAAGACGGTGGGCCGTACGGATGCCGCATAGGCGACGTAGGGCAGCATGAAGATTAGGGCCGGCACGAATACCCAGAAGGGGCTGATCGGCCACGCGATGTTGATGTGGAGCACCACCTGCCATGCGAGAAACAGCGCAGCCAAGAGAAAGAAGGCTCTGTCGAGCCACAACTCCCGCGCGATGCGAAACGGATTGTTCGTTGCCGACGGAACGTGCAACGCATTGAGCTTTCGCACCATGGAAGGCGTCACCTGCGAGCGTAGCGCGATGGAGCGAACCTTGTCGTCGACCAGCAGCGGGTCGCGCATCGGGTGGAGCCAGTGCGTGCGTAGAGAAATCCAAAGCGTCGCATAGGCGCCCCAGAACCAGGTCCAGATCAGCAATGGTTGCGTTCGCAACATGTAGCGAAAGAAGAACCGCAGGTAGGAAACGGCGCTCATGATGTAGTTCTCGGACTGGTGCGGATTGAAATAGCCCATTCCGTTGAGCATGTAGCGCGCGGCGAGGTCTCCAAACGGGACCCGGACACGTGGCTCGCCATAGACTTCCACGAGCGGATCGATGGGGTCGCGAACCACGCAATTCGGATCGTATTGGTGACCGTGGCTGATGTAGGTGTCGCCTTCACTCAGATAGAACCAATTACAGAACACGACTGGCTCGTCCTCCTTCTCTTCCCCGATGTTCGCGGGAAACGGAGCGTTCAGGGCCTCGCAGACCATGCGCTGCACCGAAGGCCAATAGAGCTCGACGTCGTGGTTTCCGACGATGAAGACCGCACGGTGACCTCGCGCGATGAATCGCCCCAGCGCTTCGAACCAAAACGGATGATGTTCGATGATCACCTTCATCTTGAACTGGCTCTTCCACTCTTCGCTTCCGAGCCCGCGCGCCCGCTCGAGCCAGTCGACGTTCTCGTCCTCGCTCGGCAATGCGGTGACGCTGTCGAAGTCGAAGATGTCTCCGTTGAGGACGAGCTCGACGGGGCCATCGGCCTTCTTTTCGATGTGCTCCAAGAAGGCCGCGAAGTCTTCATCGATGAAGAACTCACGGCGCTTGTAAGCCATCCACAAGGGGCGCCTCGGATCGATCTCCTGCGCCTCGGTGAGATGCATGTCGGAAACGACGAACGTATGGAGCCGGCCGTCCATGGGGAGCCCCATTGTGTCAGGCCAATGGGCCGGGCTCCAGTCGTGCGCGGCCTCAGGCGGCCGCTTGTCTCACATATCTGCGGCGACCGATGAGGAGGTGGGCTAGGAGCAATAGCGCCAGGCCGGTGGCAAATGCGGCCACGTACCACGTGCCCAGCGCGGGGCCGGCCTCGGTCATGAAGTTGGCGATCTGCTTTTCGCCCCACATCACGGGCGTGAAAGGCTCGATTGTCACCGGCGCCTTGGGGTCCAAATTGTGACCGAAAGTGTACAGCTTGTAATAGAGGCGGCCGAACCCGAAGGCGCCGGCATAGCTGGTGAGCACCAACAGATCCAGCATCGAGCTCACCTTCCCGATGACCGCCGTTCGCAAGGAGAGGATGATCATCCCGACGAATAGGAATGGGATCCAGTCGAGGTCGGTGAGCGCCGCGCGATCGATGGGCGCCATCCCGATGTAGTGGTTGAGCGTGTTGATCTCCTGCACGTCGTTCCCGTCGTTCCCGCCATCCACTTTGTAGGAGTAGATGTAGAGGTCGAGGCCCTCCGGGTATTGCGGCGCCTTCATGTGGATGTGCCACATCGGCGCGGTGAAGCTCAGCCCGACGAAAACCGTGAGAAGGGCCAGGCCGACACGTGCCCAGAGAAAAATCGGCTCATCCAGGAATCGATAGAATGCGTCCAGTGCGTTTGACATCTCGCCTCCTCCAGCCGTTCGTTTCTACACGACGTCACCACGACGTAGTTTCCAAAGCCCCGCGGACCATGCCAGCGCCCCGAGCAGCGTAGGCCATCCGACGCCCAGCGTGTAGAGCCCCGTGCTTCCAATCCGGTTGGCCAAATAGAAGCCGACGGGACCCAGGGTGCTGAGCTCGGGGTCGGCCGACGAAAGCAGAGCCATGCGAATGCTCTGAACCGGGTTGAGCGTGGCCAACAGGAAGACGACCCGCGGCTCCATGCGCCATTGAAGCATCATTCCCGCGAGGGCAAAGTCCAGGAGCGCAATCCCGGCCACCCAGATCAGAAGCAGATACATCGTGGCACGAGCCGTGTTCTGCACGGTCGTCGACACCCAGAGCCCCAGCCCACAAAAGGACCAAATCAGCACCGAGCAAAGCACGAGGCAATGCCCGACGAAGGTCCAGGCGATCTGCTGGCCGAAGGCAAACCGGCCGAAAAGCCCGATTGCTACCATCAGGACCCCGAGCGGCGCCAGCAATACGAGGAAGCGGACGATCGAGATGGCGCTGAAGAAAGCCCCACGTGAAATCGGCTGGCTGAACAGAAGCTCGAGGGTTCCGTCCTCCCGGCTTCTGTTGATGACCGGCCCCGTGGCCACCAACGCCATCAACGGCAAGAGGACCAACAGCGCGTGAACGTACGAGACGAGCACGCGGTCCGTTCCGGTGAAACCAAAAACCGTGGACTCCCGCATACCAACGAGCAGGAAGATGCCGGCCAACGCGGCGTACACCACGACGCAGAAAAGCAACCATCGCGACCGGAGCACCTCGGCGAGATCGAGCTGGGCCACTGCCCAAAAGGATCGCATCTGGCGGCTCATGAGCCTCCGTGGCCGGCCTCGCGACGCTCCAGCACGCGCGCTTTTGCCCATTCCATGTCGTGGGCTCCGCTCGACTCCTTCGGCACTGCCCGAATCCCATAGCCCATGGGAGAATCGTCCACAGGCAAGAACCCGACCTCGGACCCCGAAAGCCAGCCGTCCCCTTCGTGATTTCGGAAATAGACCGCATGAACCGCGACCTCATGGGTCGATAGGTACTCGAAGAGACAACCCGGATCGTCGAAGCTCAAGACGTCGCCCTCGGTCGTCTGCAGCTGCGCCGCGAACCGGGGATCGCCAATGTGCATCTTACAATAGGCGCACACCTCTTTGTCCCAGACGATGGGGATCGGACCTGCGGGAGCCTTCGCCCGATTGAACCGAACGAGCCCGATGGCAGCGGCAACGAGCGCAGCCGCTAGCAACACCCAGCTAACTCTCTTGATCGACATCGTCCTCGCTTCCTCGAGCTTCCGGCTGCACGGCTTCGGCGTCCCGAACTAGAAGGTTTGAGATTCTCCCCTCGAAATGGCGGGAGACCTGCTCGACCAATTTGAGCTTCTCCGACCGAGTTGCCGTCCGGCTCCACCACTCTCCAATGCGATGGTGGAACCCCATTTCGGTCAGAGCGCGATGCTCGGCGCCGTTCTTCAGTTGGACCTCGATCGTGCTCAGCGTCATCTGATCGAGATAATCTTCGGTTGGACCAAAGTACACGAGGCGACCTTCCTCGAGCACCATGACCTGCTCCACCAGCGTCCTGATCTCTTCGAGCCGGTGGGAGCACAGAATCAGCGTCGCATCTCGAGCCTTGTCCGAAAGAAGTTGGAAGAGGTCGCGCCGCGACTGGGTGTCGAGGCTCGCGGTGGGCTCGTCGAGCACGTAGAAGGACGCCCGGCTAGCGAGAGCCAGCGCGATCAACGTCTTCTGCTTGGCGCCCCCGGACAAGCTGACGAACGGCTGTGCACCCGCTGCGCGGAGGTCGATTCCGACGTCCTTGCCGCAGGATAGAACCTCGCGTGTCGAGATTTGACGCACTCGGGTGATCGCCCTGACTACCTCGTCCACCGAAGCACTGAACTTAGGTGCGATCTGCGGAACGTAGGCAATGCGATCGGCAACCTCGGCCTCCCGCCGTCTCTGTCCATCCAACAAGAGCTCTCCCTCACACTGCAGGAGACCGAGGATGATCCGGATCAAGGTCGATTTGCCGGACGCATTGGGTCCGATCAATCCGACCTTCCCGCCGCTGGGAATCGCGAAGTCTATGCCCCGGAGCGCTTCGATGCGGGCGAAGCGCTTCCGAACCGCCTTTCCTTCAACTCGCATCGAAGCTCGTCCACTCCATCCTGCCCATCTTCGGTCGACGGTCGATCAGAATGGTCCGCGGCTCGACCATCGGAAACAGGGCGGTGATCGCGTCCAGCAATTCCAGAGTGATTGCGCCGCGAAAAAATCCAAGCTGGGGATAGGTGCCCTGCAGCTGGCTGCTGAGACGGCGCAGCTCATAAGGGATGTCCCCAAAGCCATCGTCATCCAGATCATAGCCAGCGTAGTCGTCGAAGAAGTTACCGAGCCAGTCGACCGCCATCGCGTCGCCGCCACCTTCCACCTGCACCTGAGAATGATTGCTCACGAAGGCATTGGACAAGAAGGCGTTGCGTTCCTCGCTAGAGTGCATGAGCACGGCTACCTCGGAATGAAAGAATGCATTGTTTTCGAAGGTATTGAAGTCGTCGGGCTCGAGTGGCGACGTGTCCATGTAGACCGCCTTCGTGTTGGCGATGAAGGCGTTGTTGGAAACCGTCAAGTTGCCCGACTCCTTGATCCCCAACCCCATGCCGCCGGGCCCGGAGGAGCGTGCCAAGAGGTTGTCTCGCAGCGTCACGTTGCGGCTGTACATGACGAATACCCCGACCACGTTGTCGACGTATCGATTCCCTTCGACGTGGTTGCCGTGGCTGTACATGAAGTGAGTCCCATAGCGACTTCGAACGACCGTGTTTCCGACCAGGCGGTTGTCGCTCGAATACCAGATCACCATGTCTCGGGATCCGATGACTTGATTGTCGCGAACCTCCGAGTCCCGGGTCTCCCAAAGACGGATGCCGTCACCGCGAAGGCCGAGGGGGCCCTCGTCCGGGCCTTGGACCACGTTTCCGATGATGTGGGCGCGGTTTGCTTTCTCCACCAGCAAGCCGAAAACCGCGTTCTCGACGCGCACGCCCTGCACTGTCACATCGTCGGCCACGACGTGCACCGCGGCATCGAGCTTGTCGAAGCGCCCGCCGCTCCCATCGACGGTCACCCCGAGCAGCGCTGCTCCGTCCGCTTCGACCTCGATGGTCGTTCCCTGCCCGGACGATTTGATGACGGCATCGGAGGGACCCCAGATCGTCACCGTTCGTGCGATCGTCAAAGGCCCATCGTATGACCCGGGCTGCAGGCACAACGACGAGCCAATCCCCGCCTGATCGATCACTGGCTGGAGATCCCGCTCGGCGACTGAAATACAGTCGGATGGCTTTGTAACGGGAGATGTCCGCGCCACTTCCCCTTCGGGGCCAGAGGAAGCATCACCCCCGCAGGCGCCCAGGCTCGTTAGGAGCCCCAACGACAAGGCGCAAACGCACGCGCGACCGGATGTACGGAACACCCGGCCGACGCCCGCGGCGCCTACGCTCATCCGGGTTCCACCAACAGGTAGCCCGCCATCTCGAGGTGGAGGGCCGAGCAGAACTCCGTGCAATAGAAGGGAAACGTGCCTGCCCTATCCGCGACGAACGAGATGTCGACGTGCTTCCCAGGCTCGAGGCTGGCGTGCACGTTGTACGAGCCAACGGTGAAGCCGTGCGTCGCATCGTGCGCCTGCTCGACGTTCGTGATGTGAAGGTGCACCGTGTCGCCCTTCTTCACACGCACGATGTCTGGCGTGAAGTGGCTGCGGACAGCCGTCATGTACACGTGCACTTCGTTGCCCTTTCGCTCGATCCGTTCTTCCTTTGCCTTGACCGCATTGGGATTCGGCTCGTCCGTCACGACGTCGTAACCAACGGGCTTGTACACGTCGATCGGCCCGAGCTTGTCGGCCTTGATCATCTGCGCATAGTGCGGCTCACCGAGGGGAAGCGGCATGTCGTAGAGCAGCTGCAGAGGATCGCTGTCGATGTTGATCAGCTGGAAGTTCTGCGGAAGAAGCGGACCGACCTTGTTGAAGCGATCGAGGGCCCACTTGTTCATCGCGATCAGATACTTGCCGTCGGGGCTCACCGTATCTCCCTCGGCAGCGACGATGTGCCCGACGTTGTAGTGCACCTTGACCTTCTCGATGACCTTGAGGTCCTTCAGGGACCATTTGGCGACCGTGGATTCGATGAATACCGACGTGTACGCGTTGCCCTTGTCGTCGTACTGGGTGTGCAGCGGACCGAGCCCAATCTCGACTTGGCCGCGAATGCTCTCTTCGAAGGGTAGGATTGGGACCCCATAGTCGTCCTTGCCTGCGTACTTCTTGGCATCGATGAGGCTCCTGATCTTTTCGAAGCTGTAGACCGTGGCGTGGGTATCGAGCTTCCCGGAAACCACGAGCTCCTTGCCGTCGGGCGTCACGTCGACACCGTGGGGGCTCTTGGGCTCGCCGACGAGATGCAGCAAGCCTTCCTCGACGGCCGTTTCCAGCGGGATGACCTTCATGCCAGCGATTTCCTCGGTCTTGCCTGCTTGGTAGACCTTCTCGGCGGCCTTGAGATTAATGATGTGAAGGTAGTCCATGTCGTTTTGCGACGCGCCGGACTCGAGCGGTGGATTGCCTTCGAGCGTGCCGCCGTACGCCATCTCGGTGTCGAACGAGTTGATGAACACCCAGCCATCGCTGTCGAGCTTTCCAGCGTCGGAAAGGTCTTGCATGTAAGGAGGCAGCTCCATCGCGAACGACTTGGCCTGGTCGATGCGTCCCTTTTCGCGGTCGAACTTCCAGAAGATCGCCGCGCCACGGTACTTGTCCTTGTATTCCTCGATCGGCGCATAACCGCCGCCAAGCGGGGCGGGGTACTGGCTGGACTCGACGACGTACTCGGTGTTCGGCGTGACGAAGGTGGCGCCGTGGTCGCTTTGTATCAGGGTCGACGTCACGATCTGCTTGGTCACGAAATCGTGCAAGTCGACGACGGCGACTCGCGCATTGGCCTTGTCGTTCAGGAACAGGAACTTGCCGTCATACTCCCCATTGGTTTCGGAGAGCGCCGGATGGTGCATGTCCCCCCAGGTGATGTCTTTGTCGAAACGCGCGCCTTGGTCGAGGATCTGACCCGACTGGTCGCCATAGCCGTAGCCCTGCCAAGGCTCGGGCGTGAAGACGCCCACGTACTTGAGAATACGCATCGATGGCACACCGATGACGATCAGATTCCCACCGTGTCCGCCCGACGCGAAGGTGATGTAATCGTCCTTCTGCCCGGTGGGCGTGTAGGTTTGAAGCGCCGCGCTCACATCGGCCTCGCTGGGGCCGCGCTTCTTCATCAATTC
>Ga0111159_1045_pt1 | contig 53345 bp, 44 predicted proteins | sample DeeMarSeWOR28_12_FD_80259 | JGI IMG/M metagenome (GOLD analysis project Ga0111159, IMG submission 80259) | Myxococcales bacterium SG8_38 | reverse complement strand
CACGCCGGCAGCCATGGAAGAGAAGCAGCGCTTTGCGATTCGTGAGGGCGGCCGCACCATCGGCGCGGGCGTCATCTCCAAGATCATCGAGTAGCGGGGGGCGGACGCGAAGCGGACGAGGACTCCGTGGGAAAGTGAGTGACAAACGAGTCAAGGTCGCGCTCGCCTGCGAAGTATGCGGCGCGCGCAACTATCACACCACGAAGCTGAGACAGGCCGGAACGCAGGAACGATTGACGCTGAGAAAATTTTGCCGGACCTGCGGACGGCATACCGAGCACAAGGAAACCAGTAGCTCCAATTGGTAGAGCAGCGGATTCCAAATCCGCGGGTTGTGGGTTCGAATCCCTCCTGGCCTGCCGCGAGGAACAACGATGGCGATAACGACAGAACAAGACAAAGCGAGACCAACCGGAACGCTCGGCGTGGAGCGGTGGGTGCAATTCGCTTACGCCGCATGCGGCATCGCGCTGGCATGGTTCCTCATCAAGAGCAGCAACGCCATCTGGACGCTGCTCGCCGACACCGTGGACGTCGTGCCCGAGCCGAATGCGACCATCATTGCCGTCGGCGCCGGCCTGATTTCCTTGCTCGCCGCGATCTTGGCCTATCGCTCGAAAAAGACTCACACCTTCGTGGTCGAGGTCTGCGTCGAGCTTTCCAAAGTCACCTGGCCTGCCCGCAAGGAGACTTGGTCCCAAACGATCGTGGTCATCATCGTCTCCGTCATTGCGGCCATCATTCTGGGCGTCTTCGATGCCGTGTGGTCGCAGATCACCGATTTCATTTACAACGTGTGACTCCGATGAAGTGGTATGTGGTTCAGGCCTATTCCGGCTACGAAAGCAAAGTGAAGCGATCGCTCGAAGAGCGGATCAAGCAAGCCGGCATGGAAAGTCGATTCGGGAACATCCTCATTCCGAAGGAAAACGTGCAAGAGAGCCGGGGGGGCAAGCCGCGTCTGAGCTCGAGGACGTTCTACCCAGGCTACATCTTCGTCCAAATGGATCTCGACGACGAGACCTGGCACTTGATCAAGGACACGCCGAAAGTGAGCGGCTTCGTGGGAGGCCGACACCCGTCGCCCGTCCCCGAAGGCGAGATCGCCGCGATCGAGCAGCAGGTCGAAGAGGGCGCCGCCAAGCCGAAGCCCCGCGTGCAGTTCGAAAAGGGCGACCACGTTCGCGTCACCGACGGGGCCTTTGCCAATTTCACCGGGACCATCGAAGAGGTGAACCACGAGAAGCAGAAGGTTCGCGTGCTGGTCTCGATTTTCGGCCGTGCCACGCCGGTGGAGCTCGACTACATCCAGGTCGAAAAGACCAATTGAGAACGCTCGGGCGGGGCCTCTGGTAGGTCTATCATTACGAAATACTTACAGTATTTCTCAGCTCGCCGCCGAGAGACGCTCGCCCCCGGACCCCCCCAAACGGCTTCGGAACCCCCAATTCCGCAACCGATCGAGATTTCACAGAAATTGGGTTGCACTTTTCGTGCCGTGAGGCACAACTCGCCGCTCCGGAGAACCGCGCAGCCATGAAAAAGGTCATCGGACAGATCAAGCTTCAACTACCCGCGGGACAGGCGAACCCGTCTCCGCCGGTCGGGCCGGCGCTCGGTCAGCACGGCGTCAACATCATGGCGTTCTGCAAGGAGTTCAACGCCAAGACCCAAAAGGATGCGGGCTTGATCATCCCCGTGGTGATCTCCGTTTATCAGGATCGGTCCTTCAGCTTCATCATGAAGACGCCCCCTGCGGCGGTCCTCATCAAGAAGGCGCTCAACCTGAAGTCGGGCTCGGCCCGCCCGAACAAAGACAAGGTCGGCAGGATCACCATGGACCAGGTCCGGGAGATCGCGCAGACCAAGCTTCAAGACACCAATGCGGGGTCGATCGAGCAGTGCATGCAGAGCATCATCGGCACCGCACGTTCGATGGGGGTCGAGTTAGTCGAGTAAGCTCAACTGACGAGCGTCGAGCTCACCTGCACCACCCAGGCCCCCATCTGGTGGTAGACGGCCTTGAGCCGTCGCAAGGAGACACGATGAAACCCGGAAAAAAGCGCGGGGCTGCCTTACAGAAGCCCGACAAGAGCCGTCGCTATACGCTCAATGAAGCGGTGTCGCTGGTGAAGGAGCTGGCGTTTGCCAACTTCGACGAGTCAGTCGACGTGGCCGTACGGCTTGGCGTGGATCCAAAGCACGCCGATCAAATGGTTCGCGGCGCGGTGGTGTTGCCGCACGGCACGGGCAAGAAGAACCGCGTGCTGGTGTTCGCCAAAGGCGAGAAGGTTGGTGAGGCCGAGGAGGCAGGCGCGGATTTCGTTGGCGGCGATGATTTCGTGGCCAAGATTACCGAGGGCTGGCTCGAGTTCGACACCGTCATCGCCACGCCCGACATGATGGGTCAGGTAGGCCGCCTCGGCCGTGTGCTTGGTCCGCGTGGTCTGATGCCCAATCCCAAGGTGGGCACCGTCACCTTCGACGTCGGCAAGGCGGTTCGTGAAGCGAAAGCCGGCAAGGTGGAATTCCGGGCCGAAAAGGCGGGTATCGTGCACGCCCAGGTCGGCAAGCGATCCTTTGGCGATGAGGAGCTCGTCGGCAACGTGCGATCGCTGGTGAACGCCCTCGTCAAGGCCAAGCCTGCGGCCGCCAAGGGAACCTATCTGCGGAGCATCACGCTCAGCTCCACGATGGGTCCCGGCATCAAGGTTGACCCCGGCACGATAGAGGTGGAGGCGTAGTCATGAGCCTTACTCGAGAAGAAAAAGCGGCCCAGGTCGACGCCGTTCGAGAGAGCTTCGCGAATGCCAGCGCGACGGTGCTCGTCGACTTCCGAGGTGTGAACGTCGAGATGATCACCAACCTTCGCGCTCGCTTCCGCGAGGCTGGCGTCGAGTACAAGGTCGTCAAGAACAACGTGGTTCGCAAGGCGATAGAAGGGTCCAAGCTGGCCGACAACGAAGAGTTCACGGCCAATCTGGTAGGTCCGACCGCCATTGCATGGAGCTTCGAGGATCCTTCCGTTGCGGCAAAGGTGATCAAGACCTTCCGCAAGGATTTCGCCGACGAGCTTCAACCCAAGGATCGGCCGGAGAAGCTCTTGGTCAAGTGCGGCCTTCTCGAGGGTCAGGTCCTCGATGCCAAGCGAGTGGAAAAAGAGCTCGCCACTTTGCCAGGCAAAGACGAAGTTCGCGCCTCGCTGCTCGCGCAGCTGATGGCGCCGATGCAGAACCTGGTCGGACAGCTCAATGCGCCGGCCCAAAACCTCGCCTTGGTGCTCGATGCCTACCGGCGCAAAGAGGCGGGAGAGTAATCCAACAACAACTTCAGCCGTGTTGCACGCACGGCTAGCGGAGAGTCAACGATGGCAAATATGAACGTAGAACAGATGGTCGAAGAGCTCAGCTCCTGGACCGTCATGGAAGTCGCGAACCTGGTCAAGCAGCTCGAAGAGAAGTGGGGCGTGTCTGCCGCGCCGGCCGCGGTGGCCGTTGCGGGCCCGGCTGCGGGTGGCGAGGCGGCCCCGGCCGAGGAGCAGACCGAGTTCGACGTCGAGCTGACCGAGGCTGGTGGCAAGAAGATCAACGTGATCAAGGCCATCCGCGAGATCACCCAGCTCGGCCTTGCGGACGCCAAGGCCCTGGTGGAGGCAGCTCCCAAAGTGGTGAAAGAGGCCGTTTCGAAGGAAGAGGCCGAAGACATCAAGAAAAAGCTCGAGGAAGCGGGCGCAAAGGTCACCGTCAAGTAGCCCTATGGGGTTACGTTTCGGATCCGGGTGCCGGGACTTGGCACACGGGCCCGGTCGGGTTAAGTTCCTGACCGGGGCAGCACCGGTACGCGCGAGCACAACACTCAAGACTTTCCGCGACGGCGGGAGGCCTGAAGGTCTCCTTGTCCCGTCTTTGTCTCTTAATTCTTGGCTTTAGGGTTTCGACAGCAGTGGTGCGGCAGGAGTCTCTTTAAATGGCGGCGACGATTCAGACGAACTTTCGAATGCGTCACTCCTTCGGGAAGATCGAGCACATCCTCGAGATCCCGAATCTGATCGACATTCAGAAGCGATCGTACGACAAGTTCCTTCAAACCGACGTTCCGAGGGAGGCTCGGGAGAACATCGGTCTTCAGGGCGTCTTTAACAGCGTCTTTCCGATTCGGGACTTCAACGGCACGAGCGAGCTGGTCTTTTCCGGCTACACGCTCGAGCGGCCGAAGTACGACGTGGACGAGTGCAGGCAGCGTGGGATGACCTACGCGGCGCCGATCAAGGTGACGATTCAGCTCATCATCTACGACACCGGTGGTGAGAGCACCGAGCGGGCGGTTCGCGACATCAAGGAACAGGAAGTCTACTTCGGCGAGATCCCGCTGATGACGGTCAACGGCACCTTCATCATCAACGGGACCGAACGCGTCGTGGTGAGCCAGCTTCACCGAAGCCCGGGCGTCTTCTTCGACCACGATCGCGGCAAGACGCACTCGTCCGGCAAGCTGCTGTACCAAGCGCGCATCATTCCCTACCGGGGCTCGTGGCTCGACTTCGAGTTCGACCCGAAGGATTTGCTGTACGTGCGCATCGACCGACGCCGGAAGATGCCGGCGACGGTGTTGTTGAAAGCGCTTGGATACAACACCCAGGAGCTTCTCAACTACTACTACGACACCGAAACGATCTACATCCTGTCCAAGGATCAGTACGCAAAGTCGATCGAGTACGAGCTCTTGCCGGGCCAGCGTGCCACGCACGACATCTCGGTCGGCGATGACGTCATCGTGCGCAAGAACCGGAAGTTCACACGCGCGGCAATTCGCAAGCTGCGGGCCGCGGGCCTCGAGTACCTGCCCATCGACTTCAACGAGGTGATCGGCAAAGTCGCTGCCGAGGACGTCATCGACGAGGAGACCGGCGAGATTTTGCTCGCGGTCAACGAAGAGATCACCGAAGCACGCATCGACGCGCTCCGGGATGCCGGCATCAACGAGTTCAAGGTGCTGTTCATCGACGGCCTGAACGTCGGATCCTATCTGCGGGACACGCTTCTCGTGGACAAGGTTCAGTCGCAGGACGAGGCGATCCTCGAGATCTACCGCCGGCTTCGTCCGGGAGATCCACCAACGCTCGACACTGCGCGGAATCTCTTCAACAACTTGTTCTTCAATCCCGAGCGCTACGACTTGAGCCAGGTCGGACGCCTCAAGCTGAACTACAAGTTCTACCGGGAGGTCGATCCGGAGGAGAGGCCGGACCTCGATCACACCGTTCTCACCAACACCGACATCCTGGAAACGGTCAAGCAGCTAATCGACCTCAAGAACGGGCGTGGGTCGGTCGACGACATCGATCACTTGGGCAATCGCCGCGTGCGCGCCGTCGGCGAGCTCATGGAGAACCAGTATCGCATCGGTTTGGTCCGCATGGAGCGGGCGATCAAGGAACGCATGAACATGTCTCAAGAGATCGAGACGCTCATGCCGCACGATCTGATCAACGCGAAGCCGGTGAGCGCCGTCGTCAAGGAGTACTTCGGCTCGAGTCAGCTCTCGCAGTTCATGGATCAGACCAACCCGCTCAGCGAAGTGACGCACAAGCGCCGCTTGTCCGCGTTGGGGCCCGGTGGTCTGACGCGTGAGCGCGCCGGGTTCGAGGTTCGTGACGTTCACACGACTCACTACGGACGGATCTGTCCGATCGAGACGCCGGAAGGTCCGAACATCGGCCTCATCGCATCGCTGTCGACGTATGCTCGCGTGAACGAATACGGCTTCGTGGAGACGCCTTACCGCAAGGTCGAGGACGGCATCGTGCTCGACGAGCACGTTCGCTGGTATTCGGCCCTCGAAGAGGAAGGCCACTACATCGCCCAGGCCAATGCCAAGGTCGATCACATGACCCGGGAGCTCACCGGGCAGCTCATCAGCGCACGCTACAACGGTGAGTTCGTGATGGTGCCACCCAGCAGCGTGCAGCTGATGGACGTCTCGCCGAACCAGTTGGTTTCAGTGGCAGCTTCGTTGATTCCCTTCCTCGAGCACGACGACGCGAACCGTGCATTGATGGGATCGAACATGCAGCGGCAGGCCGTTCCTTGCCTACGCACTCGGGCGCCGATCGCGGGTACGGGCATCGAAGGTCGAGTCGCTCGCGACTCGGGTGTATGCGTGGTCGCGCAACAGGATGGAGTGGTCGAGTCGGTCGATGCGACCCGCATCGTGGTCAAGGCAGAAGGCGCGGCCGGTGCATTTCCGGACATCTACCGGCTCAACAAGTTCCAGCGATCCAATCAGAATACCGCCTACAACCAGACTCCGATCGTACGCCCTGGTGATCGGGTCAAGGCCGGAGACGTGATCGCCGACGGCCCGAGCACCGACAAGGGCGAGCTGGCGCTCGGTCAGAACGTCATCGTCGCCTTCATGCCTTGGGGTGGATACAACTTCGAGGACTCGATCCTTCTTTCGGAGCGAATCGCGAAGGACGATGTCTACACCTCGGTGCACATCGAGGAGTTCGAATGCGTCGCCCGCGACACGAAGCTCGGCAAGGAGGAAATTACGCGCGACATTCCGAACGTCGGTGAGGAGGCCCTCAAGGACCTCGACGAGTCGGGTATCGTGCGGATCGGCGCCGAGGTGCATTCGGGCGACATCCTGGTCGGAAAGATCACGCCGAAGGGCGAGACCCAGCTTTCGCCGGAAGAGAAGCTCCTTCGGGCGATCTTTGGCGAAAAGGCGGGCGATGTCCGCGACACCTCACTGAAGGTCCCGCCGGGCGTCAGTGGCATCGTAATCGACGCTCGCGTGTTCGCTCGGAAGGGCACCGAGAAAGACGAACGCTCGCTTCAGATCGAGGAAGCGGAGCGCGCCAAGCTCGAAAAGGACATGGCCGACGAGATCAAGATCGTGCTCGACTCGGCCCACGACCGCGTTCGCAAGTACTTCGTAGGCAACAAGACGACCGCGAAGCTGGTCGGGGACAAAGGCAAAGAGCTCCTCGGCAAGGGCGTAACGATCACCTCGGCCGATCTCGATGAGATCCCGCACAAGTACTGGGCGCACATCGAGGTCGAGAACGACAAAGACAAGATCAATGGAATTCTCGAGCAGGTCGACGACCAGGTCGAGGCCGTCAAGATGCTCTTCCAGGAGAAGATCGACAAGCTCGGAAAGGGCGACGAGCTTCCCCCGGGCGTCATCAAGATGGTCAAGGTCTATGTCGCCATCAAGCGCAAGCTTCAGGTCGGCGACAAGATGGCGGGCCGACACGGGAACAAGGGTGTGGTGAGCCGCATCCTTCCCGAGGAAGACATGCCTTATCTGCCCGATGGCACGCCCGTCGACATCGTGCTCAACCCGCTCGGCGTACCGAGCCGAATGAACGTCGGCCAGATTCTGGAGACTCATCTCGGCTGGGCTGGATATCTGCTCGGCACGCAGCTTCAGGAGATGATCGAGCAGAAGACGAGCTCCGCCGAGATTCGAGAGCGCATTCGTGCGATCTTCAAGAGCGGCGAGGTCGTCAAGTTGCTCGATACGTTGCCCGACGCCGAGGTCATCAAGCTGGCCAAGACCTGGAAACACGGGTTGCAGCTCGCGACCCCGGTTTTCGACGGCGCTAGCGAAGACGAGATCAAGAGCTTGCTCCGACTGGCTGGTGTTCAGGACAACGGCCAGACGGTGCTGTTCGACGGACGCACTGGCGAGGCATTCCACGAGGACGTCACTGTCGGCATCATGTACATGCTCAAGCTTCACCATTTGGTGGACGACAAGATCCATGCGCGGAGCATCGGCCCGTACTCGCTGGTCACGCAGCAGCCGTTGGGCGGTAAGGCTCAGTTCGGTGGCCAACGCCTCGGCGAAATGGAGGTCTGGGCGATGGAAGCCTACGGCGCCGCATACGCGCTTCAGGAGTTCCTGACCGTCAAGTCCGACGACGTGCAAGGCCGCACGCGCATGTATGAATCTATCGTGAAGGGGGACTACTCGCTCGAAGCCGGCCTGCCGGAGAGCTTCAACGTTCTGATGAAGGAGCTTCAGGCGCTCTGCCTGAACGTCGAGTTGGTCGAGACGAATGACTTGGGGCGCAGGTCGGATGACGTACTTGCTGCGGAGGAAGAGTAACTCATGAAGGACATCTTCAGCTTCTTCGAAAAGCCGAAAGATCCGCTGGCGTTTTCGGCGATTCGCATTTCGTTGGCGTCTCCGGAGAAGATTCGCGAATGGTCGCATGGCGAGGTTCGCAAGCCGGAGACCATCAACTACCGCACCTTCAAGCCGGAGCGCGACGGTCTGTTCTGCGCGAAGATCTTCGGACCGGTGAAGGATTACGAGTGCATTTGCGGCAAGTACAAGCGCATGAAGCACCGGGGCATCGTCTGCGAGAAGTGCGGCGTCGAGGTCATCCAGAGCAAAGTGCGCCGAGAGCGGCTCGGTCACATCACGTTGGCCACGCCGGTGGCGCACATTTGGTTCCTGAAGAGCCTTCCGAGCCGGATCGGTGCGATTCTCGACATCACCCTCAAGGACTTGGAGCGTGTTCTGTACTGCGAGAGCTACGTCGTTCTCGATCCGAAGGAGACGCCTCTGGAGCGAGGAGAGATCCTCACCGAGGATCGGTACCACGACATGCTCGACGAGTACGGCGACGATGCGTTCGAAGCCGGCATGGGCGGAGAGGCCGTGCTGGAGATGCTTCGCGACATCGACGTGCACGCCATGGCGGAGCAGCTGCGGCTCGAGCTGAAGGAAGCCACGAGCGAGGCCAAGCGCAAGAAGCTGGCGAAGCGACTCAAGGTCGTCGAGGCCTTCCGTGATTCGGGCAATCGTCCGGAGTGGATGATGCTGTCCGTGATTCCGGTTCTGCCTCCGGATCTCAGGCCCCTCGTTCCGCTCGACGGCGGCCGCTTTGCGACGTCCGACCTCAACGATCTCTACCGCCGGGTCATCAACCGGAACAATCGACTCAAGCGATTGATCGAGCTCAATGCGCCCGAGATCATCATCCGGAATGAACGCCGGATGTTGCAGGAAGCCGTCGATGCGCTCTTCGACAACGGTCGGCGCGGAAAGACCATCACCGGTCCCAACAAGCGTCCGCTCAAGTCTCTGTCCGACATGCTCAAGGGCAAGCAGGGACGCTTCCGTCAGAACCTGCTCGGCAAGCGAGTCGACTATTCGGGGCGATCCGTCATCGTCGTCGGTCCGAATCTTCGCCTTCACCAGTGCGGTCTTCCAAAGAAGATGGCGCTCGAGCTCTTCAAGCCGTTCATCTACAACAAGCTCGAGGAGCGCGGATACGTCACGACGATCAAGAGCGCGAAGAAGCTCGTCGAAAAAGAGAAGCCCGAGGTTTGGGACATTCTGGAAGAGGTCATCACCGAGCATCCGGTGATGCTGAACCGCGCGCCCACGCTTCACAGGCTCGGCATTCAGGCGTTCGAGCCAGTGCTCATCGAAGGCAAGGCGATTCGTCTTCATCCTCTGGTCTGCACTGCGTTCAACGCGGACTTCGACGGCGACCAGATGGCCGTACACGTGCCGCTTTCGATCGAGGCGCAGATGGAGGCCCGCGTGCTCATGATGAGCACGAACAACATCCTGTCGCCTGCAAGCGGCCGGCCCATCATCAACCCGACTCAGGACATCGTTCTCGGCCTGTACTACATGACCCGCGAGAAGAGGTTCGGGAAGGGCGCGTATCGCGACGGTCAAGAGAAGGACGGTGTGTTCACCGGCATCTTTGCGTCGGCCGACGAGGTTCGGATGGCCTACGACCAGGGCATGATCGGCCTTCATTCGCGGATTCGATACCGCTATGAGGGCAAGATCTACGACACGACGGTAGGCCGCGTTCTGGTGAGCGACGTGCTGCCGCCGGGCATGGCATTCCCTTCGGTCAACAAGGTCCTCGACAAGAAGTCGCTGAGCGCACTGATCGACGAGTGCTATCGCGCGAGCCGCAACAAGAACACCGTTCTGCTCGCGGACCGACTGCGAACTATGGGGTTCGAGATGTCGACCCGTGCAGGCATTTCGATTTGCATGGATGACATGGTCATTCCCGCGTCGAAGAAGGACGTGCTCAGTCAGGCCCAGCAGGACGTCACGACCGTCGTGGAGCAGTACCAGGAAGGTCTGATTACCGACGGAGAACGCTACAACAAGGTCGTCGACATTTGGGCGGAGGCTTCCGATCAGGTCGCACGCGACCTGATGGAGTCGATCGGCACGGAAGAGGTCGTCGATCCCGAAACCGGGGAGAAAACGACGCAGCCGAGCTTCAACTCCATCTTCATGATGGCCGATTCTGGAGCTCGCGGCTCGAACCAACAGATTCGTCAGTTGGCCGGAATGCGCGGTTTGATGGCGAAGCCGTCGGGCGAAATCATCGAGACGCCCATCACGGCCAACTTCCGCGAAGGCTTGACCGTGTTGCAGTACTTCATTTCCACGCACGGTGCTCGAAAGGGCTTGGCCGACACTGCTTTGAAGACCGCCAACTCCGGTTACCTCACTCGCCGGCTCGTCGACGTGGCACAGGACTGCGTCATTACCGACTACGACTGCGAGACGCTCGATGGTATCTGGGTGAGCAAGCTCGAAGAGGGCGGCGAAGTGGTTACCCCGCTCGGCGAGCGTGTTCTCGGGCGTATCGCGCTCGAGGACATCTCCGATCCGGTGACCGGCGAAACCCTGGTCGAGGCCAACCAAGAGATCGACGAAGCTCGCGTCGCTCGGATCGAGTCTGCCGGTATCGAGCGTGTGCTGATCCGCTCAGTGCTGACCTGTCAGAATCGCCGGGGCGTCTGCGCCATGTGCTACGGCCGAGATCTCGGCCGCGGTTACGAGGTGAACATCGGTGAGGCCGTTGGCATCATCGGAGCGCAGTCGATCGGCGAGCCGGGAACACAGCTCACCATGCGGACCTTCCACATTGGTGGTGCAGCGGCGCGCGGCAAGATCGAGCAGAGCTCCATCGAGACCCGCTCGGACGGCATCGTGAAGTTCGACAACGCCAAGTTGCTGACCAAGCGCGACGGAACCGTCGTCGTCATGAATCGGCATGGAGCGGTCACCGTCGTCGACGATTCCGGCCGCGAGCGGGAGCACTTCAGCTTGACGTACGGTGCGTTCGTCAAGGTGAAGGAGGGGCAACGTGTCGAGCGGGGCACGATGCTCGCGGAGTGGGATCCCTATGCCATTCCAATTCTCACCGAGGTGGACGGCGTCGTGAAGTACGGCGACGTGGTCGAGGCGGTGACTATGGAGGAGAAGCTGGACGAGGTGACCGGCCTGTCGAGACGCGTCATCATCGAGTCCCGCGATCCGAGTGCACGGCCGCGTGTCTCGATCAAGGATTCGGAGACGGGCGAGACCAAGAAGACGGGTGTGGGCGAGAACGTGGCACGTTACTTCCTTCCGGTCGGCGCCAACATCATCCCTGCGGACGGTCAGCGGGTGGAAGCTGGTGAGATCATCGCGAAGATTCCACGCGAAACCACTAAGACCAAGGACATCACCGGCGGTCTGCCGCGGGTGGCCGAGCTATTCGAGGCTCGCAAGCCGAAGGATCACGCCATCATCAGCGAGATCGACGGCATCGTCACCTTTGGAAAAGATACCAAGGGCAAGCGCAAGGTCATGATCACGCCGGAGGTCGGTGAGCCGAAGGAGTACCTCATTGCCAAGGGCAAGCATCTCACCGTGAAGGATGGTGACCACGTGCGGGCAGGCGAGCCATTGATGGATGGGCCGGCCAATCCGCACGACATCCTGAAGGTCAAGGGCGAGAAGGAGCTCGCGGCCTGGTTGGTCGACGAGATCCAGCAGGTCTACCGACTCCAGGGCGTGGCGATCAACGACAAGCACATCGAAGTGATCGTGCGGCAGATGCTTCAACGCGTCCGCATCAAGGAGACCGGAGACACGCGATTCCTTCCAGATGAGCAAGTCGAAAAGGCGCTCTTCGAGCGCGAGAACGAGCGCGTGATCGCGAAGGGTGGTCAGCCCGCGGTGGCAGAGCCGCTCTTGTTGGGCATCACCAAGGCGTCGCTCTCGACCGACTCCTTCATCAGCGCCTCCTCCTTCCAGGAGACCACGAAAGTTCTCACCGAGGCGGCAATTAGCGGCAAGGTCGACGAGCTCCGCGGCCTCAAGGAGAACGTCATCATGGGCCGGCTCCTGCCAGCGGGCACCGGCCTCGGCGCCTACGCCAAGATCGACATGGTCGTCGAGGACGGGGCGGTAAAGCCTCTGGCTCCCAAGCCTTCCGTCGTGGAGCCCGAGCCGGTAGCTGCTGCAGCGAGCGAAGAATAGGCAAGAGGGTTCGGGAAGGGCCAATGAAGGGTTACCTTTTCGAGACCGAAGAGCACCGCGCCCTGCGTGAGCAGGTGCGTCGGTTCGCCTCCTCGGCGATCGCTCCACATGCGTTCGCCTGGGAGGAAGCCAACGAGTTTCCTCGGGAGCTCTACCGGCAGGCTGCAGAGGCCGGATTCATGGCCACCGGCTATCCGGAAGAGGTCGGCGGGGACGGCGGTGACCTCGGCCACGTCCTGGTGGCTGCCGAGGAGATGGTGCTTGCCGGCAAGTCGGTAGGCACCTGTGTCGGTCTCGGCAGCCACGGGATCGCGTTGCCTCCCATCATCAAGTTTGGGACCACTGCGCAAAAGGAGCGTTTCGTTCGCCCGACGCTGTTGGGTAACAAGATCGCTGCGCTCGGCATTACCGAACCGGGCGGTGGAAGCGATGTGGCTGCCGTGCGAACCAAGGCCGTGCGCGACGGCGAGCACTACGTCGTAAACGGAGCCAAGACCTTCATCACTTCGGGCACTCGCGCCGACTTCGTCACCACTGCCGTGCGAACCGGTGGGGAGGGTCACGGCGGCATCTCGATGTTGATCATCGAGAGCGACACGCCAGGCTTCACCGTAGCGAGCAAGCTCAAGAAGACAGGCTGGTGGGCAAGCGACACCGCCGAGCTGGTGTTCGAGGATTGCCGCGTACCGGCGGAGAACCTGATCGGCCAAGAAGGCGCTGGCTTCCTGATGATCATGACGAACTTCGTGACGGAACGGCTCATGCTTGCGGGTCAGTGCGTTGCAATCGCCGAGCTCGCGTACAGGGAGTCGATTGAGTACGCCAAGCAGCGGCACGCTTTTGGAAAGTCTCTGTCGGCGTTTCAAGTGATCCGTCACAAGCTCGCCGACATGGCGACCCAAATCGCCGCCGCGCGCGCGCTCACCGGCGAATGCGTGACCCGCTACGTGAATGGAGAGCAAACGCCTTCGCTGGCCGCGATGGCAAAGAACGCGGCCACGGACATGTGCTCGTTCGTCTGCGATCAAGCCGTGCAGATCCACGGCGGCTACGGCTACATGCGAGAGTACCTGGTGGAACGCCTCTACCGCGATGCGCGCCTCTACCCAATCGGCGGCGGCACCCGGGAGATAATGAACGAAATCATAAGCAAAGTAGAAGGCTACTAGGGACACTCTCCCCCGCCCAACCTATTGAGATCACTGCGTTTCTGCCCGAAAGTTCGCAGCGTCTGCCCGGACTACCGGCTCGGGCCGTGCGCGCCGAGAACGAACTCGGCGATCAGGGCGGAGAGCTTCTCGACGAAGGCGGGGCCGATCTCGGTGTGGTGCTGTGCGGCGATGCGTTCGACCGACTCGGCGATGGTTTCGTCGGCCTTTTGCCATGCTTCGAGTAGATCTGCGGCCAGTGGGTTGAGCTTGCGAGTCGCCGCTTGGTGCGCCTGGTCGCGGTAGACGCAGAGCAGCGTCTGCTCTCGGTCGTAGCCGGTCTCCGGCGTGGGCGTCTCATGGACCGGGTGGGACAGGCGAAGAACTCTCATCGCCGAGCGCACGGTCGGCTTTCGGTCGAACGCGAGGTCGTCGAACGATTTCGGATCGGGCGGGGCATGCCGTACCTCCCAAGTGGCGATCTCGTAGCGTGCCAGGTCCGCAACCCAAGGCGGTTCCGTTGCCCGCCAAACGGAGATTGCGAGCTCCGCCAGCTCGTTCGGCACGTGCCGCAGATACCGAGTGCGCGGTCCTCCAGCACCGAGCCACTCATCGACCGTGCGACCAAAGGTGTCATCTCCAACGGCGCTCTTGGTGCGGCGCAAAGCGACACTGGCCACGTGCATGAGTCGACTACGAACCAGGTCTCGATAGACCAGCCATCGTTCGCGCGATCCCAAAAAGGCAAGATCCGCCTCGCTCGGCTCGGTTCCGAAGCACACTCTCTGCATGGCTTTGGCCCGATCAGACAGCATCGCGAGCCCCCATGGCGTTGCGATAGATCGTCCATAGCGTGTCGATCTCGGCGAGTAGCTCGTCGAGCGGTGGCACGTTGTTGTCTCGCTCGAGGAGCACAGGGACCGGACCTACCTTTCGAAGCGTGTAGTCGAGGAGCTGATATACGTCGTCCGGAACCGGCTCGCCGTGGGTGTCGATGCGCAAGCCATCCTCCCGCACCAGGTGGCCAGCGACGTGGACTTGGACGACACGCTCGGTAGGAATCTTGTCGACGAAGGCTCTCGGATCAAATCCGAAGTTCTTGCTATTCACGTAGATGTTGTTGACGTCCAGCAACAATGCGGCATCCGCTCGCTCGAGCACCTCGACGACGAAGTCTACCTCCGCGAGCCCATCCGTCGCCTGGGGCGCGTAATAGCTCACGTTCTCCAACGCCAGAGGACGGCCGATCGCATCGCGCGCCTTGATCAATCGCTGTGCTGCGACCTCGGCAGCTTCGTCGGTGAACGGAAGCGGCAGTAGGTCGTGGAAGAAGCGGTCATCCACGCCGCCCAAGCACAGGTGCTCGCTGTGCCAAGGGACCTCGAGATCGCGTAGGAACGCGCCGAGGTCGTGCAAGTACGCGGTGTCGAAGGGGTCCGGCGAGCCCAGGCAGGTGCTGAGCCCGTGGGTCACGACGGGCCAGTGCGTGCGGGCCAGCTCCAGCATCTCCTGATAACGTCCGCCTCGGTTGAGGTAGTTCTCGGGATGCACTTCCAGCCAAGCCACCGACGCGGGCCTACGCTCGAGAAGCTCGGTTGCCAAATCATGGCGTAGCCCCAGCCCGATTCCCTGAACTTCCCCATTCATCGACTTTCACCAAACGAAACGAAGCCGCAGCGACGCGTGCCGCTGCGGCTTCCACATCATGCTTTACGATTCAACGCAGCGTGATTCCGCCAAGGAGCGATGCTCAGCCGCAGGTACCCTCGCCACAGGATGCCTCGGATGCATCGCCTTTCTCTTTGTGCTTCTCGCCGCAGTTGCCTTCGCCGCAAGAGCCCTCCCCGCAGGAAGCTTCCGCCGCCTCAGCCTGGGTCGTCGCTGCGGCCTCGGCGCCCGCCGTGGTCTCGGAGGCCTCCGGGCCATCGTCGGACTTGCATGCTGCCGTGACGCTGAGCGCCGCCGTCGCCATTGCGATGATCGTATGCTTGAGTGCTGAATTCATCTTTCTTTACCCCTCGTGGTTATAAGCGCATCTGGAGCATCAATGGACCCCCGGTGATGCAGCGCGAGGTCAGGAATTGATCCCACCCCCGCTTCCCTTCGTGCACGCTAGCCAATGCGCTCCTCGGCCGCAATTGGAATGCACAGCATGCTTCACGACACGACTACGCGTTTGGTGAGCCGATGTTTCAGCCAAAACGCCAGGGCCGCCTCATGCGGTTACAATGTTTGACAACTTTTCGGGAGCACGGGCTCTGAGGCTCTGCGGCGCAGCCGGCAGCCTCAGCGACGAATGATCTCGACGATGCGGCCCCGTCTCGGGGGACGCCGCGCACCGATTCGAAACGAAGACGCCACCCGGTCGATGCTGGCCTCGATCAAGGCTCGCCTGGAAGCATACAGCGTGGCCAGGATGTCTCCTTCGCGAACCTCGTCGCCGAGCCTGCAATGAAGGCGAACCCCGGCGCCAGGGTCGACGCCGTCTTCGGCCCGAGCGCGTCCGGCGCCGAGTCTCATCGATGCATGGCCGATCTCGAGTGGATCCATGTCCGTGATGAAGCCGTCGTCGCGAGCGAGAACGACCTTCCGATGCTTGGATAGAGGTAGTCGATCCGGCTCGTCGACCATGCGCGCATCCCCCCCTTGCGCAGCAACCACCTCGCGCATCTTTGCGAGCGCCGTTCGGTTTTTCAAGGCGAGCTCCAGTTGACGCATCGCTCGCGCCTTGGTCTTGGCCACCCCGGCCACACGTAGCATTTCCGCACCGAGCGCGAAGGTGATCTCCTGTAGATCCTCCGGGCCAGCGCCGTGAAGAACCTCCAGCGCCTCGGCCGTTTCCAGTGCGTTTCCCACGGTGTATCCGATGGGAGAGCTCATGTCTGTGAGCAGCGCAGACACATCCTTGCCAGCCAGCCTCCCCACGCGCACGAGGCAGCGTGCGAGCTCCCTCGCCTCCGGCTCGGTCTTCATGAACGCACCCCGGCCGACCTTCACGTCGAGAACGAGAGCGTCGATTCCTTCTGCGAGCTTCTTAGACAGGATGCTCGAGGTGATGAGAGGGATTGATTCGACCGTGCCAGTCACGTCTCTGAGTGCGTAGAGCCGCCGATCTGCGGGAGCAAGATCTTCCGTTTGACCGATCAGAGCGCAGCCGATCTTTCGCAGCTGCGCGCGGAGCTCGCGCACCGAGAGGTGCACCCGGAATCCCGGAATCGCTTCGAGCTTGTCGAGCGTGCCTCCGGTGTGGCCAAGGCCTCTGCCGCTCATCATCGGTACGACGACGCCGCACGACGCGACGAGGGGCGCGAGGCAAATGCTGACCTTGTCACCCACACCCCCAGTCGAGTGCTTGTCGACCTTGGGTGCGTCGATGAAGGCCAAATCGACGACCCTGCCGCTATCGCGCATGGCCAGTGTCAGGGCGACCGTCTCCTCGAAGCCCATGCCTCGAAAGTAGATGGCCATCGCCAGGGCGCTCATCTGGTAGTCCGTCACGGAGCCACGGATAAAGCCGGCTATAAGCTCCTGAATTTCGTCATTTTTCAGCGCTCCGCCTTCGCGTTTGCGCACAATCAGCTCCGGAACCGACAGATCTTTTCGCATCCTCGCGATCATCGCTTGCGGCGGGGACGACGACGCCGGCCCTTGCTCTCGCCACGATGGCGTTTGTCGTCGGTCCGCTGCTGCTCGTGCGTGGGCCGGCGCTTCGTTCGCGCTCGGGAAGGCGGCTGTGCAGGGTAGTGCCCGAGAAGCGATCCCACGATGTCGCGCGCCTGCACGTTGACGTCCTCTATCCGCACACGCACAGGGTCGTTCATGGTATAAGCCTTGGAAGTCCGGACACCGATGAGGCGGATTCCGAGGTCGTCGGGCTCATAGGTGTCGTCGAGTTGCTCGAACGGCAACAGCACGCTGACGTAAGGGTCCTCTATCTGCACGTAGATCCCGTATGATGCGAAGCCGGCGATTCTTCCGTCGAATTCTTCTCCGATGCGTTCTTTCATGTAGATGGCGCGATAAACGTCTGCCACGTCGCGCTCGACCATCATGGCCCGCCGCTCCGCCTCACTGGCTTGGGCAGCGAAACGCTGCAGCCGCGGTCGCACGGAAGCCGAATCGAGGTGCTCGCCCCGTATCATGCTCCGGATGATTCGGTGGATCACCAAGTCCGGATAGCGGCGAATGGGAGAGGTGAAGTGCAAGTAATCCTTTGCAGCGAGCGCGAAGTGCCCCGCCGTCGGATCGGTGTCGTAGACGGCCTGCTGCATCGCTCGGAGCAAGAGATAACGCAGCAGGGGCGCTTCGGGCGTCCCCTCGATCCTCCGCAAGAATCGTGCGAGCTGCTTGGGCGTCGTGGCAGCCTCTTCGTCGAGCTCGTAGCCAAACGACTTGGCTACCTGACAGAACATGGAGATACGCTCTGGATCGGGCTTGCCGTGCACGCGAAAAACGCCCGGCGCAGCGTGGCGTTTGATGTGCGACGCAACGGTCTCGTTGGTCACCAGCATCATGTCTTCGACGATTCGATAGGCCTGTCGAATGCCGGGATCCTTGCGCGATTGAACGATTTCTTTGGGCTCTCCGTGATCGTCCAATACGACTTTCGCTTCGGGAAGATCGAAATCGAGAGCGCCACGCTTGATCCGGCGCTGTCGCAGGCGCCGCGACAAGTCGAGGAGAATCCTTAGAGTCTCGACTCGCTTCTCGGCGGCTGGCTGATGCGGCCCGTGCTTGGTCAAACGGAGGGCGCGCGCGACCCCGTCATAGGTCAGCTTTCCATGCGATCGCATCACCGCTTCGAAAATGCGATGCGACCGCACGAGACCCTTCTCGTCGATTTCCATCTCGACCGCCATGCATAGCCGGTCCCGATTTGGAACGAGCGAGGCCAGATTCGTCGAAAGCTCCGGTGGAAGCATCGGAATCGCGCGGTCCGGCAGGTACACGCTGGTGCCTCGAGTCGCCGCCTCACGATCCATCGCGCTGTCTTCGATGACGTAGTGGGAGACGTCGGCGATCGCCACGACGAGCTTGAAGCCGCTGCCGTGCCGCTCGACATGGATGGCATCATCGTGGTCCCGGGCGGTCTCGGGATCGATGGTCACGAGGTCGAGATTCCGCAGGTCTTCGCGATCCTTCATCGCATTCCGATCCACGCGCGGCGGAAGGGCCGCAGCCTCGAGCTCGACGTCGTAGGGGAATGGCTCGACGATTCCCTCGCGAATCTTGATCTTCTCGACTTCGACCCTGGCAATGCCCTGCGCTCCGAGCACCTCGATGACTTGAACCTCGGGACGATCCTCTCGGCGTTGTGGAAAGCCGACGATCTCAGCGAGAGCGACTTCACCCTTCTTGGCCGCTTTGGGCACCTTCCCAACGACACGCATCGGCGCCCGCAGTCGATCATCGTCTGGCTCGAAGATGAAACCGCGGCCCCTCGGATGCAGCGTCCCGGTGATCTCCTTTCGTCGGCGCTCCACGATTCCAACCACGTGTCCTTCGCGTCCTTTGGGCGAAGGGCGCGCCCGGATCTGAACCGTATCGCCGTGCAGCGACGGCCCGATGGCATCCGGGGGGATGAACACGTCCGGACCTCCGTCGTACACGTTCACGAAACCATAGCCTTGGCGCGTCATGGTGAGCCTGCCCTCGATCACCGGAGAAAGCGATGGGAGCGGCTCGATCGCCGCGCCTTCTCGCGCCTTGCGGCCGCGGCCTCGCGAGCTCTTGGCCTTGTCACGCCCGCGCTTCTTGCTCTTCGCCGCATCGAGGGCTCGAAAGCGCAGTCCGGGCATCTCGCGGACGAGATTGTCCTCGGCCAGTAGCAAGAGCCGCCGCACCACTTCTTCCTTCGCGCTGCGGGGTATGCCAAGGCGCCCGCAGAGCTCTCCCACGTGCATCGCCCGGGGCGCGTGGGAGCGGAGAATTCCGAGGATTTCGTCTGGATCGGGGAGTTGTTCTTTCATCGTTTTCATCGCAGGGCGTGCACGCCGCCGTCGTCGGACCCGAAGTAGAGCGTTCCATCGGATCCGATCTCCACGGTCGAGTCGACATCCTGCCCCACGTTGTATCGCCAGAGCACGGTACCATTCGGATCGATGCAATAGAGGAAATTGTCCTGTGATCCGACATAGATGCGGCCATCGGCATCGATGCGTGCCGATGCGCGCACACGCGCGCCCGTGGCTACCTTCCAGCGCAACGCCCCGGTCGACGAAATCGCATAGACATGGCCGTCGTACGACCCGACCACGATGGTGCCGTCGCGGCCAATTGCCGGGGTTGCGCGCACCTCGTCGCCAGTCTGAAACCGCCATACCACCCGGCCGGACGGGTCGACCTGAATGACTTCGCCTCGACCCGTACCCGCGTAGATGAGGCCTTCGTCGTCGACGGAGGCTGCGCCCTCGATTGCGCCGCCCAGGGCCACCTCCCATGCGATGTCGCCATCGGGTCGAAGGGCGATTAGAGATCCTTCCGTCGTCCCGATGATCACAACGCGTTGAGGGTGGATCACCGGAGCGCTACGAACGTGTTCTGCAGTCGGCTTGTGCCACTGCAAGCGCCCCAAGAGGTCGACCGCATAGGCTCCGTCGGCCACCACATAGACTCTTCCGTCGGGACCGAGCGTGGCCGATGCGTCGACGACGTCTTGGAGGGGAAGCTTCCAGCGAGGCTGGCCCTGAAGCGACAGAGAGACCAGCTCCTCGTTGTGGGTGCCGAATATCACCGAGCTACCCACAACGAGCGCGCTCGGATAGATCTTGTGGCCGGCCGAGTATCTCCATTTCAAGGAGCCATCTGGCTCGAGAGCGACGAACTGGCCGTCGAGAGAGCCGATGTAGATTGTGCCGTCATGCCCCACGACCGGTGAGGCGAACACACGCGCTCCGGTTTGATAGGTCCATACTGGGGAGGGAGCAGTCGATGGACCCCTGTTTTCGCTACGGCCTGTGTGCGCCGCATCTCCCATGAAGCCGTTCGCGCTACGCGGCGCGCCACGTGGGTGCTCGAGCGGGGCGCTTCGTGCTGGAGGCATTGCGAGCTCGGCCAAGACCTCTTCGACGAAGCGGCACCTGCCTTCGTGGCAGATTCGATCACCGCGGCACTCCGTGTCGGACATACAGGGAGTCGACGGCCGGGCCCTCGCTCCCGCGCAAGCGGCAACCACCAGCAGCGGTCCAAGCGCCAACATGAGTCGCGTGTGGGAGCGCAAGGCGCGCGGACTATACCATCGTGGATCCATGCTCACAGCGGACTGCCGCTACCAAGTCAGCAGTCGAATCTCATTCCCCTTCTGCACGGCGACTTTCTTGCCGTCTGGGCTGATAGCGAGGCCTCGAAGCTCCCCCGCCGCCGTATTCCAGCCCGATGGTCTGAGCCATAGCCCAGCGCCTCCTTTGCGCCAATCCCTCACCACGACCCCTTCGGGGTGCGGGATGACGTACCGCGAGCCATCGGGCGTCGCACGAGCGCCTCGGATGGGCGCTGGCAAAGGGCTGCTTGGGCTGAGCTCGATGGGGCTGCCTGCCGGCTTTGCAAGCTCGTTCAGGGGGATCACCCGAAGCAGGTCTCCGGACGCGGCCACCAATCCCTGGGGAGCCCAGCCGACCACGGCCCACTCGAAAACCGTGGCCGGTCGGTCGATTGGCGTCCTGCATGGCGTGCCGTCCGCGCGGGGCTGGATGAGCACGCGGTGCGACTGCTTCCCCCCAATGGGCCCCACCTCCGCTTCGAAGCCGGCGCAGGTGGCGCGAACCCCTCGAACCGCAAAGCGACTCTCCGGATCCCGCGCTGCAGGTTGGACCTGCGTCGCAGAAAGCCCCGTCTTCGTGCCGGAGCTCAGCTCGATCGCACGTGGCGCGCTGCCGTTTACGACGAGGGTATCGTCGTCGATGAATTGCAGGGAGACCGGAGCGCTCGAGGTGTCGAGCAAGCGCCAAGTCGCGCTCCCCGCGCTCGCCTTCGCCTTTCTCCATGCGTCTTGTACGAGCTCTCGCTCCTCGGGGGTGGGCTGAAGCGCCGTGTCCTCCCACCAACGCTGGAGCTCGAGGGCCCGCACGAAGGTTCCGCGTCGGATCGCCACGGCCATCGCGACCGACACCGCGCGCGCCGCCGCTCGGGATTGCTGGCATTGCAGTCCCTGCGTTCCCGAAAAACCCAGCCGCGCAGCGCCGCCTTCCCGACAGAGCGCAACGAATGCGTCGAGCACCTGAAGCGCCCGTTTCTCGGCGCTCGGGGCGTTCGAGCGCAGCGATGCCCATGCCTCTTCGGCAAGGGCGCTCAGCGTCCTTTCCGGCTCGGACGGATCCCTTGCGAACCCGCCAGGACGGTTCAACCAGGTCAGCGGAATGCCGATCTCGCCGATTTGGATGTCGGCAACGACGTCTTCGTAGCCGTCTTCATCGCGATCCTCGGCGTGTAGCTCGAGCTCGATCGGCGCCGAGGAGCGCTCGCTCGGCGGCAGAACCGTGATCCGCTCTCGCACGCGCGGCTGCGCCTCGATCGTCACGAGCCAGTGGTTCTCCCGCTTGCCGGTTTCACAAGCATGCTCGACTCGTATCGCTGCAAGAGAAGGGGATAGCTGGGTTGGTTCGGCGACAGGTTCCACACAATCACCCGGCACGAGAAACGAATCGATACGCCGGGCCGCGACGCTCAATCCTCTTGCATGGGCTGCGTGGAGCGCGACCTGTTGAGAATCGGCAGAGACGACCAGCGCGTCCAACGGATCGGTTCCGTCGAGGTCGACCTCGAGCGCGGCCAACGCATAGCCGGACTCGAGGACGAGAGCCGACTCACCAACGGGGACCTCCACCTGGTTCCGCTCGAAGCGCTTCCCCACGGGCAGCGCTGCAGGCGTCTCCTCTTGCTCGGGCTGCGCCTCCTGCTCCCCGACTGCTTCTGCGTCCTCCAGACCGAACGGAACCTGCTTGCGGCCCGGACAACCGACGAGCCACTGTCCCGCGCAGCAGATGATCAGCGCGGTAGCCCACCACTGCGATCGCCACGTGCTCATGGAGCTGAGTTAGCACGGGTCCGGACCGGCGGCTTCAAAAGCGTCAGAACGGCCCCGGTACGCAAATCGCAGCTCCCGCATCGACGGCGCAAGATGCGACGTCCGCTCCACACAGGTCTACCGCGCTGAGGCACCGAAAGCCGACCTGGCAGTCTTCGTCGAAGTCGCAAGGCTCGAAGCAGACGAGCGTATCGTCGATGCCCCCTGCGACGCTCGACGGATAGCAGCTTCCCCAACGGCCGACCCATGCTCTCGGACAATCCGGCGATAGCGCGCCTTGGGTGGCACATTCGAGCGTGCAGATCGCGTTGACGTAAGAGAAGCCGCCGAACTCCACGCTCAGCTCTTCGCAAAGGGTTGCAGTCTCCACGCAATCGAAGACGTCGAAACACGCATCATAGACCGGAATCAAGTACCCGGGGTCGTCGTCGGCGCAGCCGCTGAAGATCAGCGCGCCCAGCAATGCTCCCAGCACGGAACGAGCCATGCGCCTAGTTTAGCCACCGTGGCTCGTCGGTGCGACCGCCCTGCACCACGCCCAAAGACCCCCTTTTTTTGCGGGGCCGACGACGCCTCGTTGGAGGACGGCGCAACCACTCGATGAATGCCATGCCTCCTCCAATGGCCCCGATGTCGGCCGCCAGGGCAACGGAGTCACCGGAGGTGATGAACATCAAGGCGCTCAGTGCGAGCACCAGGTAGATGATGTGCACCGGCTTCATGTCGATGACGCCAAAGAAGCTCATCCGACCCTGTCCACGGTACGACCAAGCGAATGCCGCAATCGATCCGAGTAGAATTGCCTGCGCGCCGTAGAGTCGCGAGGGACTCGTGACGATCAGCCCGATGAACAACGCAAGCGCGGCCGAGGCGAGGGCGGTGACGATGCAGAGTTGGATGGTTCGCTTTTGCCCGAAGCGCAGCTCGAATGGGGCGAGCATCCACCAGAGGAACACGAGCGTGATCAGCATGGAGAACACGGCCTGCGGTCCCGTCGGGAATGCGAACACGTGGGTTGCGATCTGCCAGAGCGTGTGGACGCCCAAGCTCCGCGTGTCGAGCGCGAGCACGTCGAAGATTGGAACGCCTCCCCAATTCTGTAGGAGGATCTGTGCGATCCAGGTGCCGAACAACGCCACCAGCAGCTTCTTCACCAAAGGGGTGAGTGGGGGAAATCGAAACACGCTCTTTGCCTAGCTACCCGCGGGCCCGTCCGCAAGGGATCAGGGTTCGGGGCACTCGACACCCCCGTCTCCGGTCTGAAAGCGCACCGTGCCAACGTCCAAGAGCAATTGGGTGCCGCCGTCGACGGATTGAATGGCGTTCGCCTCGATTGGGGAGCAATCCACGACGAATTTGAGCTCGGTGGCTCGTCGAGTATCTGCCCGGAGCCGCCACATCGATCTCGGGTGACGATCATCGTGTCGATGTACGCCCCACCATCGATGACCGCGGCGTTGGGATCGCTCTGCGCATCGCATCGCAAGCTGAATTCGGGCGGGATCCAGAATTGCAGCTCCGGCTCGTCGATGATGGCGAGCTCGACCAGCCCGATGTTGCCGCAAGTCTCGGCGGTCGGGTTCTGTCCATCGACGAGCCAGCGGCCTCGGACGTGGACGTCGCAACCCGAAGGGTTGAAGCGCACGTCCTCCACGCACCCGCTCTCTAGCGCGCCCCCCATCAACGCCAACGCGACCACGAGCGTGCCAATCCTCATCTGCCGATAGCCTATCGCGCCGCAAAACGCAGTCAATTCGAGAGTTGACACGGGATTTTCCGTGCTTAGCTTGCTTACAACTCTGGAGCGGCAGTGGCGCGACGGCGCCGCGGCCGCCCATTCACGAGAGGCCTGCGGGTCGCAGGTCGAAGGAGGAGTACGTCATGTTGGCTCACTGGGATCCTTTCGAAGAAATGAACCGCCTCCATGACCACCTTTTCGGTGGCAGGCGGTTTACAAAGCAGCCATTTCGAATCGCGGTCGACATCCGGGAGGAAGGCGATGCCTTCTACGTCGATGCCGAGGTTCCTGGCGTCTCTGCCGAGGACATCAAGGTCGACGTCGAGAAGAACGTCCTCACCATCAGCGGCGAACGCAAGGTCGAAAAGGAGGAAACCGAGGGCAGCTATCGGCGCGTCGAGCGCCAGTACGGAAGCTTCTCGCGATCCTTCACGCTTCCCGAGACCGTCAATGCGGACGCAATCCACGCCGACCTCAAGAATGGCGTCCTGACGTTGCGACTTCCCAAGAAGGAAGCGCCAAAGCCGAGGGCCATTCCGGTCAACGCTCCTGCTCGCTGAGGTTGCGGTCCGATGGGCCGCCTCTGTCGGGGGTCGTGGTCGTCGCCCCGGCCGCCGGCGAGGGCGTCAGTTGAACACCTCGTCGAGGAGTAGCTCCTGCTCGAGCCTATGGGAAGCGCCAGAGCCGGTCGCGGGGCTGGCGCTTTCCGGGCGGGCGATGCACCGTAGCGTTCGACCACCACCGAGGATCTCGGGGAGCCGCGCTCGCATGAAGTACCAAGCTCCCATGTTCCACGGTTCCTCCTGCACCCAAACGAGGTCCACGTCGTCGTCGTAGGGAGCAAGACGCTCGACGAGCTCGCTCGCCCGAAGGGGATAGAGTTGCTCGATTCGTAAGATTCCGATGTCGTCCACCTCCTCGCGCTCCCGGCGCTCGAGGAGGTCGTAGTAGATCTTTCCGGTACACAGCAGGAGCCGCCGGACCTTGCTCGGATCGATGTCTGGATCGTCGGGGATGATTCGCTGAAAGGAGCCTTCGGCAAGCTCGTCGAGCGTGCTGATGGCGCGACGATGCCGGAGCAGGCTCTTCGGGCTCATGACGACGAGCGGCTTGCGCCAGGGGCGCAGCACCTGCCGTCGCAAGCAGTGGAACAACTGGGCAGGCGTCGTGAGGTTCACTACCTGCATGTTGTCTTCGGCGCACAGCATCAAGAAACGCTCGAGCCGGGCGCTCGAATGCTCCGGCCCTTGCCCCTCCATTCCGTGCGGAAGCAGCATGGCGAGGCCGCTCAGACGATGCCACTTGTCTTCGGACGATGAGATGAACTGATCGATGATTACCTGCGCGACGTTCGCGAAGTCGCCGAACTGCGCTTCCCAGCAAACCAGAGCATCTGGCGAGTCGAGCGAATAGCCCCACTCGAATCCGACGACGCCGACCTCTGAAAGAGGGCTGTCGTAGATTTCGAGCTGGGCTTGGTTCGGGCTGAGGTGACCAAGACGTGTGTATCGACGGCCCGTGTCCTTGTCGAAGATCACCGCGTGGCGGTGGCTGAAGGTGCCGCGGCGAACATCTTGCCCCGTGAGCCTGCACCGAACTCCTTCGAGCAGGAGACTCGCACACGCCAGATTCTCGCCCGTGCCCCAATCGACTCCTTCGCCGGTCTCCATGACCTTGCGCTGCTTGTCGAGCACGAAGCGTTCGATTCGAGGGTGAGGAGTGAACCAGTCCGGGTACGTCGTCAGCGCTTCGAGCGCCTCGACGAGCTTCTCGCGTGGGAAGCGGGTGTCCGCGTCGGGGACGTCGAGATCACGCCCTCCTCGGTACTCGGTCCAAAGCCCCTGCATCGACGCGGGGATGAGATGATAGCTTCCGTTCTTCCGAGTATCCTCGAGAGCCTTCTCGAGCTCCTCCTGCCGCCGGGCCTTGATCTCTTCGGCTTGCTGCGAGGTAATCTTGCCGGCTTTGATCAACTTCTCGACGTACACCTCCCGGACGGTCTTCTTGCGATCGATTGCAGCGTACATCCTGGGTTGCGTGAAGCGGGGCTCGTCGCCTTCGTTGTGTCCGTACTTACGGTAGCAGAACAGATCCAGGACCACGTCCCCGTGAAACCGTTGCCGGTAGTCGGTCGCCAGCGTGACGGCCTGCGCGACGGCTTCCGGGTCCTCGCCGTTCACGTGGAACACGGGGCAGCGCAACATCCGGGTGATGTCGGTGCAGTAGGCGGTTGAACGCGCGTCCTCGGGGTCGGTGGTGAAGCCGACTTGATTGTTGATGACGACGTGAATGGTACCGCCGGTTTCGTACGCCCGCAGCCTGCTCAGATTCAAGGTCTCCGCGACGACACCTTGTCCAACGAAGGCCGCGTCGCCGTGAATCAGAAGTGGCAACACCGTTACGCGTTCCGTGTCGCCTTTGCGGTCTTGCTTTGCGCGCACCCGCCCCTCCACCACGGGATTGACGAACTCCAGATGACTCGGGTTGAACGCGAGGGTCATGTGGACGCTCTTTCTGCTGGCGGTCTTGCGATCGATTGAGTATCCGAGGTGGTACTTGACGTCGCCGCGGCCGACGTACTTCTCGGGATCGTCGTCCTCGAAACCCGCGAAGATTTGCCGGACGTTCATCTCCATGATGTTGACCATCACGTTGAGTCGGCCTCGGTGCGCCATGCCGATGACGATCTCCTCCACACCCAGCTCTGCGGCGCGCTCGGTCAGGATGTCGAGCATCGGGATGACGCTTTCCCCGCCCTCGAGCGAAAAACGCTTGGCTCCGGTGTATTTGGTGTGGAGAAACTGCTCGAAGATCTCGGCATCCGAGAGCTTGGTCAGGATGCGAACCTGTTGCTCCCGGCTTAGATCGATGTGGTTTCCGGTGAGCTCCATCCGGTCGCGAAGCCAATCGCGCGCTTCACGATCCTCCAAGGACGTGTACTCGACGCCAATCGTTCGAGCGTAGGTGTCTTTGAGACGGGCGACGATAGAGCGGAGCGACTCGGTGGGCGGACCCGCGAAATCGCCGGTCGAGAAGATCGTGTCCGGATCCACGTGTCCGAGGCCGTAGCGCTTCAGCACGAATTCATCCTCGGGCGGTTTACGACTGAGACCGAGCGGATCGAGGTCGGCGAACAGATGCCCGCGCACGCGGTATGCGTTGATCAGCGCCGACAGCCGTGCTTGCAGCTCACTGGCGAGCAGCGCCTCCGAAGACGGAGGAAACGAGGTACGTCCTCCCTCCAGGGCCTCTTTCCCGAGCATCGGCGCCAGCGCGGTTTCCGCGGTGGGAGGCAAGAACACCGAGTCGCGGGGCGCGCCGTTTCCCTCCGATGGCGTCGTGGCCGGGCTCAACATGCCCGAGGAGGTCACGGGCGCGATGATCGTGCCCGCGCTCGAGATCTGAGGCCATTCGGCAGGCGTGAGACCTTCGAAGTACTTGCGCCACGCCTCGTCGACGGCGAGGGGGTTATCCACCCACTTGAGAAACTGCTCCTCGACCAGTCCTTGGTTTACGCCGAAATCTACGGTCATCTCCGACTTATGGCTCCAATAGCCCCGGTCGCCAGGGTAGCCTAACTGGTTCGGCCGCAAGGTGCTAGCGAGTGGGCTGGTTGAAGGCAGAGAGCTGCCTCATGATCGCCATGATGTCCAGGGTCTTCATCATTCTATCCGGTTTGCTCGGCCTCACTGCCGTTGCGCTGGGTGCATTTGGAGCGCATGGCTTGCGTTCTTGGCTCGGGGCCCAGGCCGACGGAGCCAAACGTCTGGAATGGTGGAATACGGCCGCCCACTATCATTTGAGCCATGCGTTGGCGTTGGCATTGGCGGCTTGGCTGGTCCATCGCGGCGCGGGCACCTCGGCTTTGGTTGCGGGCTGGTCCTTCGTGCTCGGCGTCGCGCTGTTCAGCGGTAGCCTCTACGCCATGACGATCACCGGGCAGGCCAGGCTCGGCGCGATCACGCCGCTCGGTGGCACTCTCTTCTTGGTGGGCTGGGGCGCGATCGTGCTGGCGGGTGCTCGCCTCGGCGCGGGCTAGCGCTGCTGTTGTTGTTGAGCCTTGATCTGATCCTGCAGCTGCTTCATGACTTCGGGCGGCAGTTGCGGCGGTGGCTCCCGACCTTGCGCAGGGCTCGGCGGAGAAGCGGCGGTTTCCTTCTCTTCGGTCACCTCGAGTGCGTTCGCATCGGGATGCAGGCGATCGGCCATGTATTTGGAGATGACGTAGATGGTGGGGTCGTCCCTTCGCCGGAGATAGTGCTCCGATCCGTCGTCCGTCGCGTCGCCAAGCTCCAACACGATGGGTTGCGACTCGTCCTTCAGGTTGATGGTGACCTCGGCCGTCGGCTCGGTGAGCCCAGCTCTCGCTGCGGAGACGTCCTCGGGTGCGAAATCCGATGCGGTCAACCGAGCCGCCATGGACACGAGGCTGCTGACCTTCTGCGGATCCAGCTTTTGCAGCGTCTTGGGCGCGTCCACGGCTTTCCAGCCGTCCTGCTCCCGCTCGAGCTCGAACGTTCCATTCTTGCTGCGGACGCGGATCGACTGGACGTCTGCCGATTCGACGCTCACGACCTTGCGGTTTCGCCATGCCTTGAGCTCCCGGTCGAACGCGTAGCGAAGCGAGCCGCTCGCGCCGAACACTTGTTCGCGGTCACCGACTCGGAGCATGGTCATTCCGTTGGCGTATTTCCCTATTTTGAGATCGGCGAGCGTTTTATCACCCGATTTGGCCACGACCTGCACGGCGTTCGCATCGTCGACCTGGAGGCGAGCGTAATTCTGGGGTTGGCTCGCCACCAAACGCGCAATCTTGAGGTCTGCCAGGCGGCTCAAGGCAGACTCCACGTTGCTCTGATCCGCAGGCGCGTCCAGTGGTGACGTGACCCGCCATTGTCCGTCGACTTGGGACAGCACGACGCGCTCGTCGTTGGAGCGCGTGATCTCCAGCGTAGTGATGGAGTCTTTGTCGAGCTCGACGGAGGGGAGGGCCTCATCCGTCTCGGGTTGCCGGCTCCGGCGATTCACCGACCAGAGGGTCAGGGCTAGAAGCACGAAGAAAGCCACCGCTCCGATCGCGACACGGTTCTTTCGCCATTCCATCTCTTCGTCCTCTTGCTTAGATTTTGAGGGTCTGCTTCTTCTTGGTTCGCTGCCGCCAACGAAAAAGCCCGAACAGCGCAACCAGAAGCGGAATCCCGAGTGTGTTGAGCCAACGATAGGCGAGCTTCTTGGCGTTCCACGATTCGATGGCTGCCTTACGCTCGGCCAACGCCGACTCGACGCCCTGCTCGTCACCTTGCTCGGCGGCCGCGAGAGCGGTGTCTTCGGCCGCGAGCACGGAATCAGGGATGTCGAGAGCCGGCTCCTCGATGGTCTTGGCGCGAATCGCGATCAAATCGGAATCCGCCGCAAGCCAATCGACGGCGTTGAGGGCCAGCGCCAACGCAGCATTCATTTGGACCTCGCCCTGAGGCGGTCGCGGCGGAAGGAACGTGTCCTCGAGGAAGGTGCTGGTTCCTACGACCAACACGCGCACGTCACGTTCGGCGAGGGGCGGAGTCTGAATTGCGCTTGCCTCTTCGTTGATGGGCGCCGCGTACGCGGACGGCAACTTCCCTTCGATGGCAACCATCAGATCGAAGGGACCGGCTTCCGCGCTCATTTCCCAATCGCTCGGATTTCGCGGCTCTAGGGAGATGGTGGGCCCCGACATGGTCCAAGAATCCTCGGACGAACGTGCAAGCACGGTCAGCGAGGTTGCCTCTGGGGCATCACCCAGCTCGAGTGGTGCAACGAACGGCAGCATCGGTGATGCCAACCGGAACATGACCGGATGCCCGAGCTGCTCTTGGTCCAACTGAAGAACGGGAATTGGCGGGTAGGGAACGAGCACTTGCAACCCGAGCGGGCCCCGCATCGGCGCGCGGCTGCACTGGGCGTCGGCGACCACCTTGGAGCTCATTCGCACGCCCCAAGGGCCGAGAAGCCCATCGAGACGCGAGCTCACGGGTCGCGCAGATGGACCCAGGCCGCCGGCGAGGTCGATCGCGAGGGCTCCACCGAACACCCCGAGAGAGCCGCCGCGCATCACGTATTGGTCGATTCGACGGAGCTCTTCGTCGCTGAAAGCCTCGGTTGGACCGATCACGAGCAGAGCTGCCAATCCCGGATCGATTTCCTGCGATGCGTCTACTTCGCGGACCTCGTAGAGCTTGAGCACCGATGCCAGGCTGGCGAGCCCTTGCTCGAGCGACGGGCTTCCATGGCCGCCGACCACGCCGATTGGCTTGCGCTCTCCGACGAGCTCTTTGATGGCCGTGGTGATCGCGTACTCGAGCCCCGTGGTGTCCTGAATGACGGGGATCGTCTTTTTCTCGTCGAGATAGCGCAGCACCATCCCGCGATAGCCCTCCACTACCGCGACCTGATCTTCCTCGATCTTCTGATGTGCCACTGGTTGCACCCCATCCGCGCGCGCGGACTGCTGCGACTCCGGGTCGTCGGGATTGACGAAGCGAACGTCGATCTTCCCGTTGGATGCGGCCGCGTACTCCGACAGAAGGTCGCGCACCTGCCGTTCTGTGGCGTTGAAGGGCGGCGGGAGATTCTCCGTGAAGTACGCGGTGATCTCGAGACGATCGTCGAGGCTTGCCGCCAGCCGTTCGGATCCTTCGGCCAGAGAAAATAGGCGATTCTGGGTCAGATCGATGCGTGGTGTGCGGAAGTAAGCCGCCAGCACGTTGAGGAGAACGAGGATGCCGCCCACGAAAAGGAGGAACACCAGAGATTCGCTAGCGGCGCGCTTCTGAATTTTCGATGACATCGACTAGCTCCAACGTCGTGATTCGAGCGCCCTGAAAGCGACGGCCAATGCGAACAAGGTCACGGAAAAGAAGAACAGCAAATCGCGCAAGTCGATCACGCCGCGCGCCATGCTCTGGAAGTGGTAGTCGAACGACATCCACTCGAGCGCCGACGCCGCACCGGAGGGAAGTAGCGCCAACAGCTTGTCGAGCACCCAGAAGAAGACGCTCAAGGTCAGTGCGACGAACAACGCGATCAGCTGGTTGGACGTCCAACTGGATGCCATCAGCCCGAGGGCGAGAACCGCCGAGCCCTGGAGGAACAGCCCCAGATAGCCGCTCCACACGGGGCCCCAATCGAGGTCGCCGAGCGTGGAGACGCTGATCGGGTAGGGGACCGTCAATACCAAGAGGATCGAATAGAGCCCCAGAACTCCGAAGAACTTGCCCACGATGACCTGGGCCTCGGTGACCGGCATGGTGATCAAGAGCTCGATGGTGCCAGTGCGCTTTTCCTCTGCAAGCAGTCCCATCGTGAGCGCCGGCAGCGCAAAGACGAGGATGAGGCTGAGCCAGCGAAACATCTCGCGAGCGCTTGCGCGACCGAAGAGGAAGAACGTCTTCCAGAAGAAGAACCCCAGCGTCAGCATGACGATGCAGATGACGATGTATGCGACGGGTCCGTTGAAGTAGCTGCGAAATTGCCTTCCGCCAATGGTGAGGATGTTTCTCATCGTTACGCCCCCGCCTTCGTGGTGAGCTGTCTGAAGATGTCCTCGAGGTTCTCACCACGTTGCTCGAGACCTAGAAGAACGAGATCGGCCGACACTGCGGCACGAAAGATGTCGGCGCGCAGGTCATCGTTTCCTTTCGGCACCACTTCGACGATCAGCTCGCCGGCGGAAGAGGCGGCCACTTCGGTGACCGTCTGTGCATTGCCCACCGAGGAGAACACGGCTCGCACATCTGCTGCACTGTGGTCGTCCTTTCGAAGAGTGACCACGAACCGGGGCTTCCCGGCGCGGGCCGCGAGGTCATCGGGAGTGTCGTCTGCGACGAGACGCCCTTCGGAAATGATCAGAACCCGACTGCAGGTCACCTGGACCTCCGCCAGGTTGTGTGTCGACAAGATGACCGTACGTTCGCGACCGATCTCGCGGATGAGCTCTCGAATCTCGGCAGCTTGGTTCGGATCGAGACCGCTCATCGGCTCGTCCAGTATCAGAACGGGCGGCTCGTGTATCAGCGCTTGCGCAAGGCCCACACGCTGGCGGAAGCCTTTCGACAGCTCTCCGATGCTCTTGCCGACTACGTCGCCGAGGGACGTCTCCTCGACGACTTTGCGAAGCCCTGCTTGAAGCTCGGACCCCCTGAGACCCCGCATCTTGCCGGCGAACTCGAGGTACTCGAGCACCAGCATCTCCGTGTACAAGGGAGTGTTCTCAGGCAGATATCCGATTGCCCTGCGCACGGCGATGGGGTCTTCGAAGATATCTGCGCCCGCTACCCGCGCGGTCCCGCCGGAAGGCGCGATGAAGCAGGTCAGAATCTTCATCGTGGTGGTCTTGCCGGCGCCATTCGGCCCCAAGAAGCCGACGACCTCTCCCCGATTGACCCGAAACGTGGCGTTCTGTAGGGCGGCGACCGTTCCGTAGTGCTTGGTCAAGTCCCGCGCCTCGATCATCACATCGCTCATATGCTCCCTCGCGTGTGATCCATTGGCGAAAATGCAGGGCTGGCGGAGGTTAGCCCCGCCCCTAAGCCTGTCAAGACACTCCCGGGCCCGTAAACGGCGATGCCTGCAGCGTTATTCCCTCAGATCCCCATCAGAGCCCTAGGCCGCGGAATCACCCGGTGTTTCGCTTGTTTCAGCTCATGAGGTCCCGTGTCACGATCGTACGCATGAAGCCCTCGGAGGAACTCCTGACGTCCATCCGCCCCGCTTGGCGGCGCGTGCGCGCGGTGGCCCGCCGCCTTGCCGCTGTGTGGCCGCTGACTCCGCTCGGAATGGCGCTTTTTGCGGTCGCATCCATCGCCTTGTTCATCTACGGCTTCGACAAGCTCGACCTCGTGCTGTTGGTTCTGGGCTACGGAGGGATCGGCCTCCTGGTGCTCTCGACTCTGGTCGTCCTCGGGAGCGCGCTCGGGCTCCGACTCTGGCTCCGGCGCGCCCCGATTCGCTGGTTCACCCATACGTTCGAGACGGGCGCTCCGCTGCCTACCGGATTTTCGCTGCCTTCACTCTGGTGGCTCCCCATGGCGCAGCTCCGCTGGACGTGGGTCTTTCCCCCTGCGGCCGCGCCCGAACGTAGCCCCGAGCGAGGCCGTCTTCGGGAACGAGTGAGCTTCGCAAAGCGAGGCATCTTCGAGTCCGTGAGGCGCCGTATCGTCGTGCAGGACGCGTTCGGGTTGTCGCGGATCGCGTTCGAGCACCGTCAGGAAGGCCCCCTCGAGGTGCTGCCTCATCTCGGCGGCATGAGGCGCTTGCCGGTGCTCACCTCCTTGACGGGAGGCGACGAGTATCCACATCCCATGGGCCTCGAGGACGGCGATCGAGTGGAGCTCCGAAGATATGTCCCGGGAGATTCCGCGCGCTTCATTCATTGGAAGGTATTCGGCCGCACGCGCAAGCTGATGGTGCGCATGCCCGAACGTTCGTTGAGCCGCGCCCGCAAGACCCTCGCATACTTGGTCGCCGGCCCGCACGACGAGGCCTCGGCGGCCGCGGCGCGGGCCGCCATCGAGGAAGAAGCGCTTGGCATCGATTGGAAGTTCGGAGCCGACGGAGCACCGAGCGCCACCTCGGATCGCTCGGACGCGATCCACAAGATCATGACCTCGTCGGGCTTCGCGGGGCCGAGCGGATGCGGGCTCGGACGTTTTCTCGCAGAGGTCGATCCGCAGGGGCCGGCTGCGCTGGTGGTGTTCGCGCCGCCGACCATGGGACCGTGGCTCGACGAGCTGCGTTCGGTGACGATGCGGCGGTACGGTCGTGTGCGAGTCGTGATCGCCGTCGATGCCGTTCACGAGCCCCACCAGCAACCACGCTGGAGGCGCTTGTTGCTCAAACCGGCGCGGGCGCCAGGCGTGGGGCGCGACGACCTCGAGCGCGTTGGGCGTGCGTTGAGCCAACTGCGCTGTGAGGTGGTGATCATCGATCGCGTGAGCGGACGAGTGCTTGGCGATGGCGTGCACGTGACCTCAGCGGAACGGAGGGCGGCATGAGGGAGCGTGCGCGATCAGCACCCCTCGGCGTGGCCGGCGCGCTCGCAGAGCTTGGGCGATCGATGATTCACGGCTTGGCGTGGAGCGTGCTCGTGGCCACCACGGCGCCCTCGGGCTCCGCGCTCGCCGCGTTTCTGGGAGGCGTCGTCGGCTGTCTGGTCGGAGCCAGAGTCGGACGGTCTCGCCTTCGCACCTTCGTGCTCCTGGCTGGCGCCGTCTCGTCGATCTTCGTCGTGGCTTGGCTGCACTCCATGGCCACACGAGGCTCTCTCTTGGCCGCCACCCTCGGTCCCGTTGGCGCGCTCAGGTTGGCGAGCACGCTCACCGCGCTGGCCGTCGCCGCGGTCGCCAGCGCCGCGGTGCGAGCGCTATCCACACGACGCGCGACCTTCGCCGTCCTCGAGTTGCTGCTGGTCGCTGCGGCGTTCGCGCAGCTCCTGATCCCGCATCGGCACGGCGCGATCAATCGACCGTTCTATCTTGCCGATTGGGTCATCGCGCTCGGCTGGGACCCGACCTGGCTCTTTCTATTCATGGGCGGCACCGCCACGGTGTTGGGCTTGGTTCTGCTGCTCCGCGAGCAGCGCTTCGGCCGGGCGGTGCTCAATCTCGGAGTCATCGGTCTGCTCTTGGGGTTGATCGTGGTGGCGACCCCCATGATCGGCATGCCACCTCCTCCAGAGGGAGGCAGCGGGCTCGGTCTTCGCCCGAGCGAATCCGAAGACACAGACGCCGAGGGACGAGGAGGGGACCGCGGCGGAGCCGCGAACAGCGAGCTCGAGTTCCGGAACAAGTACGACAGGGGCGGGGAGCGGGTTCCTGTCGCGGTCGTCCTCTTCCACGACGACTACTCGCCTCCGAGCGGCGTCTACTACTTTCGACAGGGCGCCTTCAGTCAGTACAACGGCCGAAAGCTGGTCGTGTCGGGCCGTAGCGACATCGACCGGGATCTGATCCCGTACTTCCCGACCCGGTCGATACGGATCGGGGAAGCCCCCGCGATGAACGAGAATCGCGGTCCGCTCGAGACCACCGTCGCCCTCATGGCCGATCATACTCAGCCTTTCGCGCTCGAAGCGCCCGTCGAGGTGGAGCCACTACAAAACCCATCCCCGAACCGATTCCGTCGCGTCTACAAGGCGGTTTCTGGAGTCTTGACCGCTGACTACTCTGCGATTCTCGATGCGACCCTCGGCTCGACGACGTGGTCCAAGGAGCAGTGGGCACACTACACGGAGACGCCGCCCGATCCGCGGTATGCGGAGCTCGCAGCGCGCATCGTCTCGTCGCTGCCCGACGAGCTTCGAGACAATCCCATCGCCCAAGCTTTCGCCGTCACGGCGTGGCTCGGTCAGGAGGGCATCTACAGCCTGAAGAACGAGCACAGCGGCGCGGCCGACCCGACCGCGAGCTTCTTGTTCGGCGATCTGACCGGCTATTGCGTTCACTTCTCCCACGCCGCGACCTACCTGATGCGAAGTCTCGGCATTCCTGCCCGAGTGGCCACCGGCTATGCGATCAGCGAGTCCGCGCGCCAGGGCGGATCGTCGCTCCTCCTGTCTGGCGGGGCCTCGCACGCCTGGCCCGAGGTGTTCGTCGATGGCTTCGGATGGGTGGTGATGGACGTATACCCGGAGCGTGCGCTCGATCCTCCCGAGCAGCCGATGGACGCCGATCTGCAGCGCCTCCTCGGTGAGCTCGCCCGAGGCGCTTCCCCGATCCCGTTGTCGGCGACCGACATTCCCCGCATCAAGGAGATGGCGCGACGGGTGACCTTCACCGCGGGAGCCTGGCTTTTGTTTCTCCTCGCGAGCATTCTGGTGGCTCTCTACGTGGTGAAGCTCTGGCGCAGGATGGCGCCGTCTTTTGCCGTGGCCGAGTCTCTTCCCCGCCTCGTGTATCGAGCCGAGCTCGATCGCATCGGGGAGGTGGCCATCCGGCGGCGCGAGGGCGAATCCCGTGAATCCTTCGCGATTCGGATTCGCGACCAGCTACCTTCGTTTCAACGGCTGACGAACGCCCACATCGCGGCGGCCTTCGGCGGCTATCAGCCGCCCCCGGGTGAATTGAAAGACGATGCAGCAGCCGTGCGCCGCGACGTGCGCGCCGGGTTTCCGCTTCGGAAGCGATTTTTGGGCCTGATCACCCCGTGGTCTTGGTTGCGGTCAAAATGATGCCATTCTTGAGACCTGGAGCCGAAATGCAGCAAGCGATCCAATCATCCACCGAAGACAACCTAGCGGCCGCGCGCGAAGTCGCCGAGCGGCTGGGCGCGCGCCTCAAGGGAGCCGTTCGGGGCAGAGACGACGTGGTCGAGCTGGTTTTGATCGCATTGCTTGCCGACGGGCACGTGCTTCTCGAGGACTATCCGGGATCGGGGAAGACCACGCTTGCGCGCGCGCTCGGCAACGCTCTGGCGGAAGGCGGGGGTATTTCGGGCGTGTCGGCGTTTCGCCGGATCCAGTTCACCCCGGACCTCCTGCCGAGCGACATCACGGGGACCAACATCTTCGACGTCGAGACCAGCCGATTCGCCTTTCGACGAGGCCCCGTCTTCGCACACATCGTCTTGGCCGACGAGATCAACCGGACCTCTCCGAAGGTCCAGGCCGCCATGCTGGAGGCCATGGCCGAAAAGCAGGTGACGGTGGACAACCAGTCCTATCCCCTGGACGACCTCTTCTTCGTCATTGCAACGCAGAACCCTCTGGACCTCGCCGGCACCTACCCGCTGCCCACACCCCAGCTCGATCGCTTCCTGTTCAAGATCGAGATGAAGCACATTGCTCGGGCTGCCGAGCTCGAGGTGCTCGATCAGTATCCACGCGCGAGCCTCGATGTGGCTCGCGATTACCCGGGCGTAACCAGAGACGAGATCCTGGAGGCCCGCCGGCAAACTCGGGGCGCCGTCCACGTGGCCCCGGTCGTCAAGGAAGCCTTGGTCGACCTCGCGCGCCTCCTGCGGAGCGACTCTCGCATCTTGCAAGGCGCCTCGACGCGCGCCCTGGTGCTGATGCTGCCTGCGCTGCAGGCGAGGGCGCTCATGCACGGCCGCGATTTCGTCGCGCCGGAGGACATCGAGGCGTTGGCGCCCTACGTGTTCAAGCATCGGCTCGAGTGTGCTCCTGGTGTCGAAGACGTCGACACGCTGATCGCCGAGGCAACGGCCGTGGAGATCGAAAAGCTGGCGCGGGCGAGCTTGCGACGTAGTTGACGATGACTCGCCGATTCACAGCTGTCTTGGCGGCCGTTCTCGCGACCGCTTCGGTCTGCGCGTCACTTGCAGCGGCAGACGAGATGATCGAGCCCATTCTACTCGAAGGGGAGGACGCCCCGGTCGAGGAGCTCGCGCTATGGGAGCTAATCGAGCGGGAGCGGTACGTCAGGGCGCGAGAGGAGGCCGAGAAGTACCTCGAGGAGCACCCGAGCTCGTACGTGGCGCATCTCGTGCTCGGAGTCGCTCAACACTACGGCGAGGCGAACTTCCCCAAGGCGCTCTTTCACGAAACGCGTGCCTTGCAGCTCTTCGAAGCTCGCGAGGGGGTCCGCCCCACGCAGAGCCAACCCTGGCGTTGGCATGCACGCATCCTGATCTCCCTCACACGTGCGCACGGCGATCTCGAGCACTACGACGAGCAGCTCGCATTCATGTATCGCTACAACGAGCTCTATACACCTCAGCTGAAGGCCGAGCTCGCATGGCCGCTGATGAAGAAGCGCCAGTTCGACGAGGCCAGGCGAGCGGCTGAAGAAGGGCTGGCCACGGGCGATCCATACCAGATCGAACGCGCCAAGAACGCGCTTTGTGCCATCGAGTTCGAAGCAGGTGACGACGAGAAGAGCTACGAGGTCTGCGCCGAAGCCGTCGAGTATGGGCGGTCCCACTTCGGGAGCGCCACGGCGGTCGATCTCGGAAACTATGCCGAAGCCGCTCGGTCCGTATTTCGCTTCGACGAAGCCGAGGGCCTGCTGGTCGAGGCATCGAAAGGCGGCCTCTCATGGTACGGCAATCCCTGGCTCGAGCTCGCCGACCTCTACATGCGCGCGGGCCGGTTCGCCGAGGCCCTTTCCGCACTCCGCGAGGTGCCCCGTCATCGGGCCGCGAGGCCTGCGCACGTGCGGGATTCGGACCGGAACGAGGCGCGCCGCTCCTTGGCCGCGTTCCTTTTGCTCATGGGCCGACCGGATGAAGCGCTTCGAATCACGGGCAAGGCTTCGGTCTTGCCAGACCGGCGCGCCCACAACAGCCGCGACCCGCTTCAGGATCGGAGCATCGTGGCCCTTCTCGATCGGCAAGCCCGGCTGACCCTGGCCGAGATGACCGTGGAGCGTGCGGTGACCGAGCCTTTCTACGGACGCTGGTGGGCGCACGCGAAGGGACTTCGGTTGCGTTTCGAAGCTTGGCTGAGCGGAAGGCAGGCCGCGCGCTTCTTGAACGACGGAAGCCGCCTCGTGGGGACGTTCGCCATCGGCACGGCCCGCAGCGCCGTGATGCCGCCTTGGCTGTTGGGAGAGCTCGTCAGGGCGCTCGGGCCAGGGGTGGTGCGCGCAGCCGTTGCGGAGGTCGCCAGCGAGGACACGCGCGAAGGCGCCGCGCCCTACTACGACGCCGTGCTCGCCGAAGTGGGGCTTGCGCAGCGCGAGTACGACGAAGCAATCGAGCACGCCCGTCGAGCGCTCGAAGGGCTACAGCCCGGAGATGCGCTTCTCGCAGAGCGCGTTCGGGCGGTGCTCGGGAAGTCGCTTTCGGATCCGCGCCAGGCCACCGCTCTGTACGAGGAGGTGCTCGGGACCGACCCAGGGCTCTTTCGCCGCTTGGGCTGGGCGCTGCCAGTGGAGGTGCAGGCGAGCAGCGCGGAAATCGATCGCGCCCTTGCCAAAGCCGTCATGCGCTCGCCCCGATTCACGAGGTCGAGCGATGGGCTTCAGATTCGCGTCGATGGGGGCCGGATCTGCCTTTATGGGAGGACCGGTGCTTCCTGGGGCTGTAGCGAGGCGGAGCTCGAAGAGGACGAAACCGGGCGCAGCCACATGCAGCGCATCGTCGATTCCTTCCATGAGGAAATCTTCTCGCCACGCGTGGACTTGAGCCGAATCGACATCAATTCGCTGGACGGCTCCAATCGCGTCACCAGGAACCCGCTCGATATGCTGCTTGCCCCGTGAGGGAGACCCTTCCGCCTGGTCTGGGTGTTGGGACTGTGTCTTACTGCGGCGCGTGAATACCAGGGTTCGACTCGGGCTGCTGGCTGTTTTCCTGATCGGGGTCTACCTGATCGGCCGCGTCACCGGGCTCACGGATCAGTTGACGGTCGACGGCATTCGCCAATCGATGCGAGACGCCGGAATCGGCGGGTTCGTCGTATTCGTCGTGACCTTCTGCGTAGGTCAGCTGCTCTACATCCCGGGCTTCGTGTTCGTGATGGTGTCCGGTCTCGCCTACGGTCCGGTTTGGGGCTCCATTGCTTCGGTGATCGCGGCGACGATCTCGGTGGCCGTTTCTTTCGTCATCGTCCGCACCATCGGCGGTCAACCGCTCAAACACATCAGCATCAAGAGACCCTTTCTGCAAAGGCCGCTCGACCGCCTAGAGCAGCAACCGATCCGATCCATGATCGTGATCCGTCTTTTCCTCTGGGCCATCCCGCCGGTGAACTTCACTTTGGCCATGTCCGGCGTCACTTTTCGCGATTACATGATCGCAGCCGTCATCGGAATGACGCCGCCATTCGTGGCCCTCTCGGTCGCGGCGGGCCTGGGGTTCGATTTGCTCTGAATGCAGTACCGCTGATGAGGCAGCGCTACTTTCGCCTCGTGAGCGGAATGCTGGTATCGGGCACCGTTTCGTCCGCCCCGCCCGCCCGCGCCAATGCTTCTTGTGCTGCAAATGGCTTGGTCGCAGGCTCGCTCGCACGCGTCCTGGTCTGCTCGCGCGCCCAACGCACACTTTGCGCCATCACGTGCGCGTCGGTGACCTCCTCGGTTTTCCTCAATAGCGCGGCCAGATCACGAGCCATGTCGCGGCTCGAGCGGTAGCGTTCCGCGGGTTCGCGTCGAAGGGCTTTGCGAAGGATTTCCAAAAGACGTTCGGGCAGGTCGTCTCGAAACTCCGAGAGGTCGGGGATTTCCATGTTGCGGATGGTAACGACCACCTTCAGCGGATCTTTGCCCTTGAAGAGCTTCTCGCCAGCCAACACCTCCCACAAGACCACACCCACGCTGAAGACGTCGGTCTGTGCGCTAGGCTCCGCTTCGTAAGTCAGCTCGGGCGCCATGTAAGAAAGCTTGCCTTTGACGAACCCTGGCTTCGTGATCGAGCTTCGGTCCATCGCTTTGGCCAGCCCGAAGTCGGTCAGCTTCACGACGCCACAGTTGCTCACCATCACGTTCTGGGGCGTCACGTCACGATGAAAGATGGGCGCGGGGCGACCGTCTGCGTCCATGTGCTCGTGAGCCGCATGAAGCGCATTGAGGACCTCGATTCCGATCGCCGCCGTGAGATTCCATGGCGTGTGGTTTCCGTGCGCGTGGTACCCTTCGCGCCACTCGGAAAGCGTGAGCCCGTCGACCCATTCGAGAACGAGGTAGTACTCTCCGGTCTGGTCCCGGTCGAAGTCGTGGATCTGCGCGATGTTCGGGTGATCGAGCTCCGATACCACCCGGGCTTCTTCCACGAACATCTTCAGAAACTCGGGATTCTGACTCAGCGGCGCGAGGACCCGCTTGATGGCGACCGGACGGGCAAAGCCGGCGGCGCCGTGGGTTCGGCCACGGTACACCTTCGCCATGCCGCCTTCTCCGGCCAGCTCCAAGACCTCGTATTTGCCTCCGAGCAGCTCCACCATGTGGCTGACGCTTCAGCCTTCGTTTGCAGAAAGCACGGCGTCCAACTCACCATTCTCGTACATCTCGCGGACGATGTCACAGCCCCCTACGAATTTCCCTCGAACGTACAGCTGAGGAATGGTGGGCCAGTTGGTGAATTCCTTGATTCCCTGGCGGATTCCGGGATCCTCAAGCACGTTCACGTCTTGGAAATCTGCGCCCGAACGGCGCAAAACCTCGACCACGGTCGCGGAGAAGCCGCACTGGGGGAAATGCTTGGTGCCCTTCATGAAGAGCACGACGTCGTGGCTCTCGATGATGTCTTGAATGCGTTGTCGCACGCTGTCTTCCATCGTCTAACCCTCTTGCTTGGACCAACTCTCGGGCGAGTAGGTCTTGAGCGCAAGTGCATGCACGGGCCCGGCCATCAACTCGCCGAGCGCCGCGTACACCATCTGATGCTGTTCGATGCGGCTCTTGCCCGAAAACGCCTCGGACACGATCAACGCTTCCCAGTGATCCTTGGTGCCCGTCAGGTCTCTCACCTCGAGGTGGGAAACGCTTCCGAGCGCCTGGCGAATGCGCTCTCGTAATTCGTCGGCTTCAACCATCGAGCAGCCTCACTCCAACCCGTGGGCTACGGCCGGGGCGAGTCGTTGTCAATGGGCGCGCCTAGCGCAGCGTGTGATCCAGCCCGAAAAGTCGCTTAACCGAGGGCCGTCCCAAGACGATGATGGTGAAAATCCCCAATATCGTTCCAAAGGGAAACATCAAGCACTCGCCCCATCCGGTGAGGTAGCAAAACGTCCACCAGCCGCGCCGGCGTATCATCACGCCCACGACCACGAGATGAATCGCAGCGAGCACCGACACCGCCACCCACGAAACGATCCCGACGGTCAGCAGGGTGCCTAGCTCCTGAAGCATCGCATCCGGGCTTCCCGCCAGTGGGCCGGCTCCCGGTTGCGAGGGTAGATCGCCCATCGCCATGGTCAGGTCACCGCCGAGCTCTTCGAGAAGCTTTGCGCCTGCGGCTCCATAGAACAGAACCGGGGCAGCTCCGAGGAGCGATATGCCGGCGAGGATGAAGTGGCCGATCGAGAGCGCGCTCAAGTGCTCGCGATCCTCCGCGTTTGGCTCTTCGATCAAGCAGACCCCCGGCGGGATCGTGCTATGCAGCCATCCCATGGGCAAGGTCGCATTCGTGTTTCCTGGGCAGGGCAGTCAGAAGGTGGGTATGGGCCAGGAGGCATACGAGGCTTCCGAGGCTGCCCGGGCCGTCTTCGACGAAGCGGATGAAGCGCTCGGAGAAGCGCTCTCGCGGCTTTGCTTCGAAGGACCGGAAGAGGAGCTGAAGCTCACGGCAAACACGCAGCCTGCGATCCTTGCCACATCGATCGCGCTTCTGCGCGCGCTCGACGCGCCCTTCGACGTCGTGGCGGGGCACAGCCTCGGGGAATACTCCGCCCACGTGGCTGCTGGCACCCTCGAGCTCGGCGAGGCGCTGCGCTTGGTGCGCAAACGGGGACAGTACATGCAAGAGGCGGTGCCTTACGGACGAGGCGCGATGGCCGCGGTGCTCAAGGCGGATCGAACCTTGGTGGAGCGCATCTGCGCCGAGGTGCCCGGGCTGGTCGAAGCAGTGAACTACAACTCCCCGGAGCAAACCGTGATTGCCGGCGAAGCGGAAGCCGTGCGGGAAGCGGGCGCCAAGCTCAAAGAGGCAGGAGCACGGGCCAGCACGCTTCCGGTGAGCGCGCCTTTTCACTCGTCGCTCATGGAGCCGGCCGAAGCGCGTCTGCGCGAGGATATCGAGCGAGTGGCTTTTTCGACCCCCCGCGTGCCGGTGTACGTGAATGTAGACGCCACCCCGGTGATGGATGCGGAGGCGGCCAAGCAGGCGTTGATTCGACAGGTGAGCCGGCCCGTCCGGTGGGAGGACAGCGTGCGCCGCATGATCGACGATGGGGTATCGCTCTTCGTGGAGGTCGGTCCTGGCAGGGTCCTGAGCGGTCTCCTGGTCCGGATCGACAAGCGTGCAGGCCGAGTGAACGTGCAGGGCCCGTTAGACTTCGACGCGGCCCGCGATGCCATCGCCGAAGCCAGGTCCCGCTAATTCCCCGTAATTTCGGGTCTCTGACTGAATCAGCGCCGCTGCGTTTGACCTGTTTTTCAATTCTTGTAGAAAGGGCGCCGCCCGCCAGTGCTTTACCGGGGCCGGGCTCAATTTAGAGGTTCAGCGAAATGCAAAATCTGATCTACGCAGCCCCAGTAGCGGGCGTGCTTGCTCTGGTCTTCGCCTGGATGAAGGCGAGTTGGGTTTCTCAGCAGGACGCCGGTGACTCGACCATGGTCGAGATCGCGGGCCGGATTCAAGAAGGCGCCTTGGCGTTCCTTCGGGCCGAATATCGCGTGCTTGCGATCTTCGTGCTGATCGTGGGCTCGGTTCTCGGCGTCGCGTACTATGGCGACCCCGCGCGCGGTTGGCAGATCGCCGGAGCCTTCGTCATCGGCGCCGCGTCTTCCGCGGCGGCGGGGTGGGCCGGCATGAAGGTCGCGACCAACGCCAACGTGCGGACCACCGCGGCCGCGCGACTGGGTCTGTCGCCTGCGCTCGCCGTCGCGTTCTCCGGCGGGACCGTCATGGGCATGACCGTGGTCGGTCTCGCGACGCTCGGTCTAAGCGCGCTCTACCTGATCTTCATGAACGTGCTCGACTGGGAGCTCGCGCGTACCGTCAACGTGATCACGGGCTTCTCGATGGGGGCATCGTCCATCGCGCTCTTCGCGCGCGTTGGTGGCGGCATCTACACCAAGGCTGCGGACGTGGGCGCCGACCTCGTAGGCAAGGTCGAGTCCGGGCTTCCCGAGGATGACCCACGAAACCCCGCCGTCATCGCGGACAACGTGGGTGACAACGTGGGCGACGTCGCCGGCATGGGCGCCGACCTCTTCGAGTCGTTTGTCGGCGCGATCATCGGCGCCATGGTGCTCGGTCTCGGTTTCGACGCCGTGGCCGACGGGAGCAGCGTCGGTCCGATCGTCATGCCCTTGGTGATCGCCGCTGGAGGCATCTTCTGCTCCATGGTCGGCACTTTGTTCGTCCGCACCGAGGAAGGCGGCAATCCACAACACGCGCTCGACACCGGGGCCTTCGGAGCCGCAGGCGTCATGGCGCTTGCCACCTTCGGGATCAGCTATCTCTTGTGGCCCGCCACCGGAACCACGACCCCGCAGGGTGAGCTTGTCACCTGGATCAACGTCGGTTGGGCGACCGTTGCGGGCCTTGCCGCAGGCGTCGCAGTGGGTCTGATCACCTCGTATTACACCTCGATGGAAAAGGCTCCGGTCGACAGCATCGCCGAGCAGAGCAAGACCGGAACGGCCACGAACATCATCGCGGGTCTCGGCGTCGGCATGCAGTCGACCGCCATGCCGGTCATCGTGATCGCATTCGGCGTGGTCATCGCGGCCGAGGTCGCGGGGTTGTACGGCGTGGCCATTGCTGCGCTCGGCATGCTCTCCACCACCGGTATTCAGCTGGCGGTGGACGCGTACGGCCCGATCGCGGACAACGCCGGCGGCATCGCCGAGATGAGCCACCAGGATCCGCAAGTTCGCCAGCGCACCGACAAGCTCGACGCGGTAGGCAACACCACGGCAGCCATCGGCAAAGGCTTTGCCATCGGCTCGGCCGCCATGACGGCCCTCGCGCTTTTCGCAGCGTTCGCCCAGACCGCCGGCATCACCGGCATCGACATCACCAAGCCGTTGGTGATGGCTGGCCTGTTCCTCGGCGGGATGCTTCCATTCCTCTTTTCGTCGATGGCCATGAAGGCCGTCGGCGTCGCGGCCATGGACATGATCTCGGAGGTCCGCCGGCAGTTCCGGGAGATTCCGGGCCTTCTCGAAGGCAACGCTAAGCCGGACACGGCCCGGTGCGTGAAGATTTCCACCGAGGCGTCGATCAAGCGGATGGTCGCACCCGGTGCGCTGGCCATCCTGACGCCCGTCTTGGTGGGCTTCCTGATGGGTGCGGAGCCCTTGGGCGGCTTGCTTGCCGGCGTTACCGTGTCGGGCGTCTTGATGGCGCTTTTCATGGCGAACGCGGGCGGCGCCTGGGACAACGCCAAGAAGTCCTTCGAAGGCGGCGGATACAAGATGTCGGACGGCACGCTTCACCCCAAGGGTAGCGAGGCGCACAACGCCGCAGTCGTGGGCGATACCGTGGGCGACCCCTTCAAAGACACGGCGGGTCCCTCCCTGAACATACTCGTGAAGCTGATGAGCATCGTCGCGCTCGTTCTCGCGCCGCTGCTCGCCTGATTCCGACACGCTGCAAAAGCGGTGCGCCGCGTCGCCATCGGGGCTAAGTTTGCCTCGATGGTCGACGCTACCCAGACCGCTGCGTGGAAAGCGCTAACCTTGCATCGGGACGAGGTCCTCGCGCTGTCGATGCGCGACCTCTTCGCCGAAGATCCGGATCGTGCGGCGAGGTTCTCTCTTTCGTTCGGCGACCTTCTCTTCGACTTCTCGAAGAATCGCATCACGGACCAAACGCTTTCCCTGCTCATCGAGCTCTGCGAGGAGTGCGACCTCCGTGGCTGGATCGGCCGGATGTTCTCCGGGGACGCGATCAACGAGACCGAGAATCGTCCCGTCTTACATACCGCGCTCCGGCAGCGGGGCGATGCATCCGTCATCGTCGACGGGGTAGACGTGATGCCCGACGTCCGGCGCGTCCTCGCGCAGATGCGGGCGTTCTCCAATGCCGTTCGAGCGGGGAGCTGGGTCGGCCAAACCGGTCGCGCCATCACGGACGTAGTGAACATCGGCATCGGGGGCTCCGACCTGGGACCGGTCATGGTCACCGAGGCGCTGCGTCCTTATTGGAAGCAAGGTTTGCGCGTCCACTTCGTATCCAACGTGGACGGCACGCACTTGAGTGAGGTGCTGCGCCAGGTGCAGCCGGAAACCACGCTCTTCATCGTGGCATCCAAAACGTTCACGACGCTGGAAACGTTGACCAATGCGCGGTCGGCTCGTGAGTGGCTGGTTCAGCAATTGGGAACCGACGACGCCGTTGCCAAGCACTTCGTCGCTCTCTCCACGAACAGAGACGCGGTCGTCGAGTTCGGGATCGACCCCGACAACATGTTCGAGTTTTGGGATTGGGTCGGCGGACGGTACTCGTTGTGGTCCGCCATTGGGCTTTCGATCGCCATCGCGATCGGCATGGACCATTTCGAAGAGCTCTTGGGGGGCGCCCACGAAGTGGACGAGCATTTCCGGACATCGCCCCCGCGCGAGAACATCCCCGTGATCATGGGCCTGCTCGGGATCTGGTATCACAACTTCTTTGGTGCATCGTCGCACGCCGTTCTGCCGTACGACCAGTACCTGCATCGCTTCCCGGCTTACCTTCAGCAAGCCGACATGGAGAGCAATGGCAAGAGCGCGTCGCGAGACGGGACGTTCATCACCACGTACACCACCGGTCCGATCGTATGGGGAGAGCCGGGGACGAACGGCCAGCACGCGTTTTTTCAGCTCTTGCATCAGGGGACACATCTCGTTCCTTGCGACTTCATCGTCGCGGCGCAGAGCCACAATCCCATCGGCCGGCACCAAGAGCTCCTGGTCGCCAACTGCATCGCACAAGCCGAGGCTTTGATGCGCGGAAAGACGTCGGAGGAAGCGCGGGCAGAGCTCGAGCGCTCGGGCATGTTCGACGAGCGCATCGCCATGCTCGTCCCCCACAAGACTTTCCCCGGGAATCGACCCAGCAATACGTTCATGTTGGAGAAGATTACGCCTTCCGCCCTCGGGCGACTGATCGCGCTCTACGAGCACAAGATCTTCGTTCAAGGCGTGATCTGGAACATCTACAGCTTCGACCAATGGGGTGTGGAGCTCGGCAAACAGTTGGCCAACGCCATCGTTCCCGAGCTCGACGCTACGAGCGGCTGCGACCACGATAGCTCCACGTGTCAGCTCATCGACTACTACCGAAAGCACAAGGGAGCGCAGTCATGACCACGCTAGCCGTCGACATCGGGGGGACCAGCATCAAGCTCGTCGTGCTCGGCGAAAACGGCAAGCCCGTGTCCGACACCAAGCGTCGTGAGACGCCTTCTCCGGCCGACCCCGAAGTGGTGCTACCGTTGATTCGCGACATGGCCGGCTCCTTGCCGCCTCAGCAACGCGTTTCCGTCGGCTTTCCGGGGGTGGTCAAGGACGGCGTAGCCCAGAACGCTCCCAATCTCGGCAACGAGCTTTGGCGGGGCGTATCCGTGCGGGACCGATTGACCGAGCTGCTCGAACGGCCTGTACGCGTGCTGAACGACGCCGACCTGCAAGGGCTCGGCGTCGTTCATGGGGCGGGTGTGGAAATGGTGGTGACCTTGGGCACCGGCATGGGCACGGCACTTTTCACCGACGGCCGGCTGGTTCCGAATCTCGAGCTCGGGCACCATCCGTTCCGCGACGGCAAGACCTACGAAGACCTCGTGCGTGACAGCGAGCTCAAGCGAATCGGCGCGGAGCGGTGGACCGCACGTGTCCTCGACGCGATTGCGCAGCTCGAGCCGATCTTCAACTACGACACGTTGCATCTCGGCGGCGGGAACACCCGGCACCTCAAGGCGGATCTACCCGACAACGTTCGGCTCTTTTCACTCGGCGAGGCGCTCGCGGGGGCTCTCGCACTTTGGGACGCGGACTAAGCGATTCCGACGAAGGGATTTAGACGCCGCTCTTCGCCGATGGTCGTGTTGGGTCCATGTCCGCAGATCACGAGCGTCTCGTCCGGAAGCGCGAAGAGCTTGCGTCGGATGGAATCTACCAGCTTCGAGGTATTGCCTCCCCACAGGTCGGTTCGCCCGACGCTCCGGGCGAATAGCGTGTCGCCTGCGATTACGACGGGTCGATCGCCTTGGAGGGTGAGACAGATGCTTCCAGGCGAATGTCCGGGCGTATGGAGCACCGCCGCTTCCAGCGAGCCTGTCAGAACGGTGTCGCCATCCGCTAGGAAGCGATCGATCTCCGCCATGTCCGGTGCGCGAAAGGGTGCGCGAAAGCTGTCGAGCTGCATCTGCACGCCCTCGTATAGAAACAAGTCGTCCTCGTGGATCATCGTGGGAGCATCGGTCCCTAGTTGAACCTCCTTGGTGGCCCCGATGTGATCGAAATGCGTGTGGGTGTGGACGATGGCCTCGCACCTCAGACCGAGCGCTTCGAGGCGAGCGAGGATCCGAGCCGCTTCGCCGCCGGGGTCCACGACGATCGCAGTGCCCCGCTCCTCGTCTCCCAAAATGACGCAGTTACAGCCGAGGGGAGCCACGGCAAAATGCTCGATGATCATTCACTGCTCATAGCACCTGCGAGGCGGCCGCGCTGGCCATCGGCCCCTAGGCGCTGTATCAAGCGTGCGGAATGCGCCTCTTGTTCATCTCTCACTCCTTCCCGCCCCGAGCGGCGCCGATGAGCAACGTGGGCGGAATGCAGCGCGTGGCGACGGAGCTCCACGCTGCGCTTCGAGATCGTGAAGACGTGGCCCTGCGGACCATCGCGCTTCGTTCGAGTTGGAAGTGGGTGCACGTCAAGGCGGTTCCGTTTCTGGTGTCGCTCGCATTCCGGTTGCAGCGCGAGGCCCTCACGCACCGGGCCGATGCAATCTTGTTCACCAGCATGACCACCGCGCTGCCCCTTCTCTTCGCAGGGTCTGCGCTGAAGAAGAAAGGCATTCGGCTCGCAGCCATCGCCCATGGGCTCGATGTCACCGACCCAAACCCTGCCTATCAGATCGCCGTCCGCCGCCTTTGCGGTTTGCTTGATGCGGTCATGCCAGTCAGTCGGGCCACCGGAGAGCAGCTGGTGGCCAGGGGCCTCCCGCGTGACCGGGTTCACGTAGTTCCGAACGCGGTCGATCTGGAACGGTTCGAAGGGGTTTTCGAGAGACGTGACCAGCCCGCGAGGCTCAGGATCAGCAATGCGCCCAACCTGGGCGCCGACGCGTTTCTGCTGGTCACGGTGGGGCGCCAGGTGCGCCGCAAAGGTTTCGCCTGGTTCGTCGAAAACGTCATGCCCAAGCTTCCGTCCCGCGTCGTGTTCTGGTTGGCGGGCGACGGCCCCGAACGAGAGCAGATCGAGGCAGCGATAGAGCGCGCCGGGATGAAGGAGCGGGTCTTTTGTCTCGGACGGATCTCCGAAGCGGAGCTGATCGAGCTCTATCGCAGAGGCCATCTCTTCGTAATGCCCAACATCGTGGTGCCCGGAGACATGGAGGGCTTTGGGATCGTGATGCTCGAAGCAGGCGCGTGCGGGCTGCCGACGCTTGCCGCAGATCTCGAAGGGATTCGGGACGTCATCGAAGAGGGCGTCAACGGCTGGCTGGTGCCGTCGGGAGACGCGGATGCATTTGCCGCCCGGATTCAGTCCCTGCTGGACGATCCGCAGCGCCTCCGCGAAGCCAGCGCACGAACGGCGACCTACGTCACGTCGACGTTTCAATGGAACCAAACCGCCGAACGGTACCTCGATGTGTTGAGGTCGTAAGAACGGGCAACGTGTCGTCAACCAAGTCCCCGGAGGACGGGTCGCGACGGGCGTGCTCGCGAGCGGGACCCGCTCGCCCGACGCCTCAAGTCTCCACACGACTAGGCTCCCGCCCCCTCGCTGTGCTGCCCATCCCGACCCGTCCTCCTGCGTAGACGTCAGTGGACGCGGGGCTCGAAGCCAGGTCAGCGGCAGTGGCAGTGGCAGGGACAGCGACAGCGACAGTGGCAGGGACAGCGGTAGTGGTTGAAGGCGACGTATGGAGGGCTCGGAAAAACGCGACATGAGGTAGGCGCTAGCGTGGGGGAGGCGGGGTGGGGATTGCGGGTTCGCGCTTCGCGACTACCTCGAGTGAAGTGATGCTTTGCGGTCATGCGACTGAACCGCAGCAGCAACGTCGGAACACGGACCCATCATCCCCACCCCACCTCCCCCCGGCTTGCGTGCCCCAAGCCCACAAGTGCATCGGGGCACCTATGCAAGCCGCCCCGTTCCGTGGAGCCTCGTGTCGCGTTTTTCCGAGCCCGTGCTTACGCCCGTCGCGACCCGTTCTCCGGGGACTTGGTGGTGAATCACAGCCGCTCGGAATGCGGGGCTTATCCGATTGACACGTTCGCTTGTCGATGCTGATCTGCGTGACCATGAAGGTTCGTAGCGACAGTTTCAGCGATGGGGATTATCTCTCCGTTCAGTTTGCGTTTGGCAAGCAGAGCGCTGATGGGAAGATCGATCTTTCGGACAACGAGAATCCGCATCTCTCGTGGTCTGAGCTACCAGCCGGGACCAAGTCGATCGCGATTCTGTGCATCGACAGCGACGTTCCGACCAAGCCCGACGACGTGAATCAGGAAGGCCGTGTGGTTCCTGCGGATCTGCCTCGAACGGACTTCTGCCATTGGGTTCTCGTCGATCTCGATCCGAGTTCCGAGGTCGGCGAAGGGCAGTTCAGCGCCGGCGTCACACCGAAGGGCAAGGACGGCCCGGAAGGGCCAGAGGGAACCCGTCAAGGCCTCAACGATTATACCGGGTGGTTTGCAGGTGATCCCGAGATGGCCGGCGACTACTACGGCTATGACGGTCCGTGCCCGCCCTTCAACGACAGCATCGTCCATCACTACCGCTTTGCCGTGTACGCGCTCGACGTCGATCGAGCTCCGGTCGAGGGCAAGTTCACATCGGCGGACGTCCTTCGCGCGATCGACGACCACGTCCTCGGCCAGGCCAGCTTGACGGCAAAGTACACCATCAATCCGGACGCCAAAGAGCTCTAACCTCCGGGGCCGATGAACCGCCGGGACAAAGCCGAGCGCATCGGCGCCATTCTGGACCGGCTTTATCCGGAGCCCCCGATTCCACTACATCATCGGGACCCGTTCACGCTCTTGGTGGCCGTGATGCTGAGCGCCCAAACCACCGACAAGAAGGTCAACGAGGTCACTCCCGCGCTGTTCCAGGAGGCGCCCGATCCCGAGTCGATGGCGGCTCTACCGGTCGAGCGAATCCTGGAGCTCATCCGGACGGTGGGCCTCGCACCCACCAAAGCGAAGAACCTGCAGGCCATGGCCCGCAAGCTCGTCGACGAGCATGGGGGAAAGGTGCCTGCAGACATCGAGGCGCTCGAGGAGCTTCCCGGTGTCGGGCACAAGACAGCGTCCGTCCTGATGTGTCAGGCGTTTGGCCTTCCTGCGTTTCCCGTCGATACGCACATTCACCGCCTCGCCGCACGCTGGGGGCTTTCCAATGGCAAGAGCGTCGTCAAGACGGAGCAAGACCTCAAGAGCCTCTTTCCGGCGGACACTTGGATCCGCCGCCACCTGCAGATCATCTATTTCGGCCGCGAACACTGTCCTGCGCGCGGCCACGACCTGAGCCGGTGCGAGATCTGCAGCTGGGCTGCGACGAAGAAACGAATCGTAGAGGAATCGCGGCGCCGGTGACCCTAGCCCTGGCCGCACCGGCCCCAGCGACCCATATTTTACTCGATGAGCGTCCAGTTCCGCTTGTTCCGCATCCCGGTCCGCATCCATTTGTGGTTCTGGCTCATGGCTTTGTGGCTTTGGACGCTGAATAGCGACCAGGGTTGGCCGGGGCTCTTGATCTGGGTGGCCGTGGTCTTCCAAGGGATTCTCATGCACGAGCTCGGTCATGCACTGGTGGGCCGCGCCTTCGGGCGGCAGCCCCGGATCGAGCTCATCGCATTGGGTGGTCTGACTTGGTGGGAGCAACGAGAGCCGATGAGCCCATGGCGGAGCCTATTGGTCAGCGCCGCCGGCCCCGTCGTCGGCATCTTCATCGGAACGCTGGCGCTCGTGCTCATGTATGCGCTGCGCATTCCCGACCCTTCGCTCGGCCGCTACGCCTTTCGCTCGCTGATCTACGTCAATCTCGGATGGGGCGTCCTCAACCTGCTACCCGTCCTGCCGCTCGACGGCGGAAACATCGTGTCTTCGCTGATGGAGCTCGCTGCGCCGTCGCGCGGTCGTTTGCTCGCCTGCTACGTATCTTTCGGTGTGATCGGATTGCTGCTGGCTTTCACGGTGACGTTTCAACAGTATCCGGCGACCATTCTTTTGTTCCTTCTCGGCTTCAGCACCTATCAGGCTTTTCGGATCGAGCGGCACCGCCTGGCCCGGCCGGGGCCCCGAGCGGCGGCCGCGTCTCCCGATCTCGTCCAACAGGCATTCGATGCGCTCGAGCGCGGCGACGGACAGGCGTTGATTCGCGCAGCCTCCGAGCTCGTCAGCCACGCCGACTCGACCGAGAAGCTGGACGAGGCCTTTCACCTGCTGGCTTGGGGGCGTCTCATCAACGGCGAGCCGCTCGAGGCCCATCACGCGCTGCGTTCCCTCTCGGGGGAACGCGCCGCCGATCCAGCGCTCGAGGGCGCCGTGCTGGTCGAGCTCGGCAGACCCGCCGACGCGATGCCGTTCCTCGAGGAAGCCCGTAAACGCGGCGGCGAGTTCGCCAACGCCTACTATCAGCGTGCGCTGCGCGATAAAGGCACATGATTCCAAGTCCTTAGATGTTTGCTGAGTCTGCTATTTGCATCCATGCGAATAGGGGAATATATGCAAAGGGATGTCGGTTGCCGACGTGGAATCGCCCCGGTGGGAGCTCTACCGCTTGCTCGGAGAGCCGCGGCGGCTTCGTCTGCTCGGGCTCACTTCCGAGGATGAGCTGTCCATTGGCGAGCTCGCGGAGCTGACCGGGGAAGCGCAGCCCAATGTTTCCAAGCACCTGAAGCTTCTTCGGGAAGCAGGCCTGGTGGCCGTACGCCGTCAGGGGACTCGGGTCTTTGCGCGCCTTTCTGCGGGCGCCAACGGCGACCCGGTGCTGGCCGATGCGATTTGTTCGGGCCGCGAGCTGTGCGCCCAAGATGGAAGCTTGGATCGGATCGCCGATATCATTCGAGCACGCGATGAAGATGCACGCGCCTTCTTTGCTCGGCCGGCGGACGACGGTTCTCCACCGCCCGCGGGCGACTGGCCGGCGTACCTGACGGCGTTTCGCACGCTGTTGCCCCGGCGCCAGCTTGCCGTCGACGTGGGAACGGGTGACGGCTCGCTGGTCGAGCTTCTCGCGCCCCTGTTCCACCGGGTGGTGGCGGTCGATCGCTCCGAGGAGCAACTGAAGGCGGCCGGACGACGCCTTGCCGGCCGAAGCTACGAGCACGTCGAGCTGATTCAGGCCGAGTACGACGATCCCGCAAT
>Ga0111159_1024_pt1 | contig 53591 bp, 50 predicted proteins | sample DeeMarSeWOR28_12_FD_80259 | JGI IMG/M metagenome (GOLD analysis project Ga0111159, IMG submission 80259) | Myxococcales bacterium SG8_38 | reverse complement strand
GGCCGGAGGCTCATCTGATGGACAGCCTGGCGCCGAACGTCCGGGTCGGCGGAATGAAGCGCCGCTTCGAGTGGATTCCGAGTCATGGCGACTCCGAGGGCAGAAGCGAGGGCTCGTCTCGCGGCACGTCGGCAGCGGGCGCTGCAAGCTGATTGGCATCGAGGAGAAATACGAGCCGGTCCCCGTGACGGTACGCGGACTTGATCCCGCGCTCGCGATGGCGCTCATCGAGCACGGGCACCGCGCGCTGAGGATTCTCCGCCGAAGAAAATACGTCGAGAACGGCGTCGACCACGACGGCGACCACCCCCTCCGTGGCTTCGAGGATGACCCATTTCGTCCTCCGGCCGCTCCGTTGCGGCGCGAGGCCGAAAAACGACCTCAGATCGACGACGGGCACGACCTGATCGCGGTACTCGGCGACGCCGAGAACGAAATCGCGTCGGCGCGGAAGCTCGATGATGCCGTGCGGTTTCACGATCTCCCGGACACGTGCGACTTCGATGGCGTAGGACACCGAACCCACCTCGACCCCCACCAGGTCCTTGGCAAGCGTCGCCGCGTATGCTCGCCCGCCTCTCATTTGAATCTCCCCAAGAGGGAAAGCGGATCGATCAGAATCAGCATCTCCTCGGCGGTTCCCGGTGTCGAAGCGAGACGTCCGATGCCTAGGACGTAGTCGGAAAGCTCCGTTCCCATCGCGCTCGCGTACTCGATCTGACGCGGCTCCATTCGGTACACCTGAATCACTCGATCGACGGCCACCCCGATGAGCTCCTCACCAGTGTCGACCAGCAGCACCCGCCCGCAGGGTGCTCTCTGCTCCACCCGGAGATTCAGGATCTTCGGCAGATCGATGACAGTGATGATCTGACCGCGCACCGCGATGATGCCCAACACCGGCGCAGGCGCCCGCGGAACCTCGGTCAGCGGAGGAGGTACGAGGATCTCACGCACGGACGAAAGCGGAAATCCATAGAGCTCGTCATCTGCCGTGACCGCCAACATGGCCACGGCCCCGGTCTCGCTGTCCGGATCTGGCGCAAGCGTCGCCTTTTGCGCTGCCTGGCTCATGGGCTCGTCTCCATGGCCCGCAGCACGTTGGGCCCATCGAAGTACTCGCTGAAGAGGGCTGGCGCATCGAGCACGAGCGCGACTTTCTGATCACCTAGATCGGTGGCTCCCGCGAAGCCGCGAACCGATGAAAGGCTCTTGCCCAGGGATTTGATGATCACGTCGTCTTGTCCCTGCAGTTGGTCGACGACGAACCCGAGCTCCCGGTTTCCCATGGAGCCCACGACGATGAATCGCCCCTCTCGGCGGCTCGGGCGGCGAAATCCAAAGAGGCGCGCGAGATCGCAAATCGCGAGGGTCTCTCCGCGAAGGGTCATGACCTCTCGACCGTCGATGGTGCGAACGTCTCGAGGCCGATAGGGGATCGCTTCCCGGACGGCGGTGATCGGAAGGGCGAAAGTACGGGAGGCAATCGTCACGAGCAGCGCTCGAATGATTGCGAGTGTAATCGGCAGTGTGATGGTGACCTTGGTGCCGGTGCCGAGCTCGCTGGCGATCGAGATCATCCCCCCCATCCGCAAGATGTTGGTCTTGACCACGTCCATACCGACGCCCCGGCCGGACATGCCGGTGATCTGCGAGCTCGTGCTGAGGCCGGGCAAGAACACCAGGTTCAACATCTCCTGGCGCGACAGCTCCCGACTCGCTTCGGCGCTCAGCAATCCGCGAGCAATGGCAGCGTCCCGCACCTCGTGGGGGTTCATGCCGGCGCCGTCGTCTTCCACTTCGATGACGACGTTGCTTCCCTTGTGGTAGGCGTTGATTGCAAGCGTGCCCTCCAGGCGCTTGTTGGCGAGCGTACGCTCCCCCGATTGCTCGATTCCGTGGTCGATCGCATTGCGGATCAGGTGCATCAACGGGTCCGCCAGCTCTTCGACGATCAGCTTGTCGACCTCCGTGTTGGCGCCCGTGACTACCAGACGAACCTCTTTCCCGTGCTCGCGCGCTGCTTGGCGGACGATGCGAGCAAGCTTGCCAAACACCTGACCGAGCGGGACCATGCGCACATCGAGGATCCCGGCGCGAAGCTCGGACAGTTGCCGCTCGAAAACACGGCCGACGCGATCCAGGTCCGTCACCGACTGCCGGTGCACGGACTGGCCTTTGAAGTGATCCACGATGCGGTTGACGGCGCTTCGCACCAGCGCCAGCTCACCGACTACGTTCATGAGGTGATCCAGCTTGCGAATGTCCACACGAACCGAATCTGCGACCGAGCGGGCCGACGCATGGAGGGCGTCGTCCTCGGGTGCAGGGGCCATGCTCGGGGCCGCCGACGGAATCGACGTCCGGCGCGGCGGCAGCGTGGGAAGATGAGTCCGTTCCTCGACCGGCTCGATCGTCCCATATCGGCCTTCGAAATGCGCCCGAAGCTCGTGCTCGGGAACGCGGCTTGCCAGCAAGACCACCAGCTCGATGGTTTCCTCGTTGCCTCCCTCCATGCTGGGCAGGTAGGTGATGATCTCCGCGTCGTCGCGCGCCACCTCTCGAAGCGTCTCGATCGAATCGTCGATTGCAGTCAGGTTGAACGACGCACGGAGGCGAAAGAGCTGGAGCCCCTCGCGGATGCAAGCCCGGAGCCGGTGCTCCTCGTACTCCGTGAGCACCGAGAGAACGGCCGCGCCAATCGCATACCTATCGAGGGGATCGCCCTGTTCTTCGTGAGCCGCATGACCAATCGAACGGACTGCCTCGACGTAGGCTCGGACGCCGGCTTCTTCCTCGGGAGATTGCGGGTCCTCGAGCCCCAGCAGACGTTGGAACCGCTCGACCGAATCGAAAAGCAAGTCGAGGACCCTTTCGTCCACCGAGATGCGACCGAGCCGAAGGTCATCCAGCAGATCCTCGAGCGCGTGCGCAACTGCGCCCACGTGTCTATACCCGAACATGCCTGCAATGCCCTTGAGGGTGTGGACACTGCGAAAGATCTCGTTGATGAGCGCCGGCTGCGGCCGCTCGTTGCGGTGCTGAGCCTCGTCGAGCAGCAGCAGATCGCGCGACAAGGCCTCGACCAGCTCGTGCGCCTCGGCCAGAAACTCTTGTTGGACGTTGTCGCGCGGATCGCTCATCCAGAAACCTCTTCGGAGCCACGATCCAGCAGGCCGCGAATCAGTGACCGAAGCTCATCGACCTCGAATGGCTTTTGGAGGAAAGCATCCGCGCCGAGGTCGGTGCCCCTCTTCGAATTGGGGCCGCCCACCTGCGTGCTGATCAAGACCTTGCGGGCAGCTTGCTGCCTCGGGCTCTTCTTCATGAAAGCAAGCAGCTCCAGCCCGTTGATGTCGGGCATGTTGATGTCGACGATCACGACGTCAAAGGTGTTGGAAGCTAGAAGTCGCAGTGCTTCGAACCCCGTTTCAGCTTCCTGAACCCTCGCAAAGCCCGCATCCTCGAGCGAGGCGCGGACGAACGCGCGCACGGCGCTGCTGTCGTCTACGATGAGAGCGTGATAGGCCACTCCGTCCCCCCTTGAACATGGTAACAGAGCGAGAGCGGGGGCGACTGCTTCTATTCACGCCAAAACGAGCGTGATTTGGGGTCCTCGACGGCGCAGGATGAACAGGCGCACAGGCTCCGAAGGAAACGATAGCTGTAGATTCCGGTCTGATGACCGTCACCCCACACCAACCGGAGGGCGTAGTTGCCGACCGGCTGCACGTCGACCAACTCGAGGTCGCCACCTCCCACGTATCGAATGGGGCCATCATGCCCTTGGCAGTGCGCACATGGACAAAAGCCGCGCACGAGCTCGTGTGGGTAGATGCCGAGATGACCGTCTGCCCAATCGATTTCCATGACACGGGCGCCTCTTGGAGCCCGCAGCTCCACCGGCTCCACAGCGTCACTCATGAAATTCCGCCCTCCCAGCGGCCGGAAGCGGCGGCGGTTCGTTCACGGACCGTGACCGTCGCGTGCAGCGCGTCGAGCTGGGCCAGCGCATCGTGAATCTGCTGGCGTTCCCGTTCCGGCCACCGTTCCTCGGGAAGATCAGACGTCGACTGCAACGCTCCCCAACGTCGGAGCGCACCAGCTGACAGAATCACACGGCCTCCACCGCATGCCTTGCAGACGATCCCTCCTCTCGCAGCGTCGAAAGACGCGGCACGACCTCGGGCTGGCGTCTTGCCGCAATGGACGCAGCGGTCAAGGGTCGGTGCGAAACCCAGCAACGTCAGCACGCGAATCTGCATCGACAGCAGAGACTCTTCGACAGGCGCGCCTTGGTCGAGCGCAGCCAAGAACCGAACGGCGGTCTCGAATACGGCAGGCTCCGGCTCGTGGTCGGGCACGCGTTCACGGATGACCGCTAGCGCTGCCCCCGCTGCGCCAATCGATTTCAAGCTTCGGAGGATTCCCAGGAACGAGCGTTCCACCGACACGCGATCCAAGTGCGCTAGCTCGCCGCGGCCCGGCCGGAAGCACGCATTCATCAAGACGTAGGGCTGCAGCGCGCCCCCGAAGCGACGTTGGCTCTTCCGCGCTCCTCGAGCCAGAGCCGAAATCTTGCCGAAGTCTTCCGTCAGGAGCGTGACGATTCGGTCGGAGTCGCGGTAATCAACCGATCGCAGAAGGAGCGCTCGACTTTGACGATTTCGGCTCGGCACGGCACCGCGGAGGATAGCTCAATCGCATCATCCTGGGCAGGCGCTCGCCGAGCGAGCGCGAAGGTCGCGACGATGAGCGCAAACACCGCAACGGTGGTGACCACGAGCAGCAGAGCCCCGTATCGCCGTCGGCTCGGAACGGTGGCCAGCGTCGGCGGAGCCGTGTTTTTGGGACTTTGCTCGTCAAATCGGGCCAAAACCTCACCCGCGTCGATATCGACGGCCGAGGCGTAGGCTTTGATGAAGCCGCGTACGAATACACCACTTGGAAGCTCCTCGAATCGGTTCTCTTCGAGTGACTCGAGCGTCCTTCGGGGAATGCGGGTGGTGCTCGATACTTCTTCGAGTGAGAGCCTTCGGGTCTCCCGCTCGCTCTTCAAATAGTCGCCGATCGATTCACAGCTCATCGGGCATCCTCGAGAAGAGTTTGGCACATGCGTCCATCGTTGGAATAGGGATCGAGCTCCACGCAACGCTCCAAGTCGGCAATCGCGTCACGGCGATGGCCCAAGCGCGCGCGCACCTCTCCGCGGAGCCGCCAAGCGCCCTGAAGCCGTCGATCGCTTCTGCAAGACTCATCGGCCTCGAGCGCGCTCACGAGCGCACGCTCCGCGTCCTCGAGCTGCTGCAGGTGCCACAGCGCCTGTCCCATCGTGTAGTACCCGATGCAGAACCTCGGTTGAATGCGAACCGCCTCCATCGTCGACTTCACAGCCTCCTGATATTCTCCCATTCGAAATTGTGCCAGCCCAAGATTGCCCCAAGCAAGATGTGGCGCCGTGTTGAGCTCGTCGGTGGCAGACCGTCGAAGCACGTCGGTGGCTTCCTCGTAGCGGCCCAGCTCGATGAGACAGAGCCCGTAGATGTTGCGCGCCTCGGCAAGCGTGGAGCCGTCACGCTTCTGCTTGTCGAGGATCTTGATGCCCCTGCTCAAATGTTGCTCCGCGTTCTCGTAGTCCCGCCGTTCCATCTGAATGAAGCCGAGCAACAGGTGCGCTTCCGCGTTGTCAGGGTCGAGGTCGAGCGCCTTTCGCAGGTGCTCGATGGCGCTCGCCGTTTGTCCTTCATCCCGAAGGCTGGCGGCCAGCTGGAATTCTCGGAAGGAACGTTCCGAATCCGGCGTGCCGGCCCCCGATGTCGTCGCGCACCCCAGGGCTAAACAGGCCAGCCACGCTAGTCCCCACATTCGAAGCACAGGATGGGGTGTACTTAGGCGCGGGACCCAGGTCAAGAAGGGGTGTCGGATTACCGACAGCTCAGCCCGTGCCGAACGTCTTCCTTGAGAGTGAGTAGATCGTGGAGCTGGCGGAGGGCGGACGCGTCGCCGATGGTGATCGTTTGATCACCCACGGTGAGGTAGCCCCGGTCCTGGAGCTGCCGTACGACCGCTTTGACTCGGTCCAGCTCCAATGCAGTTCGGGTGGATAATTCGAGCGGAGAAAGCTGCAGGGGACCGTCAGGGGACGCCTCGACGGCATGCAAAAGGGTGTTCAGCACGCGAATGGTGGGGTCCGGAAGAAGGAAGTTCTCGATCTGCTCCTCCGCCCGACGGAGCCGCACCACGAGCTGCTGCATCACACCCTCACCGACTTCGGGACGGTGACGGACCAAGGAACGAAAAGTGTCACCATCGACGACTAGCGCGGTTACCGGCTCGATCGCCTGGGCGGTCGCGGTGCGGTGCGATCCCGGAATCAAGGCCTCCTCGCCCACCAGGTCCCCGCTCGCGAACAGCCCCATGCTTCGTTCGAGCCCTCGGTACCGTTTCAGCAGCCGGACCCGACCGTCCCGGATCAGGTACAGCTCGTCGGCGGGTGCCCCGGCATAGTAGAGCGTCGCCCCCGCCGAAAAGCTCCGGTAGTACTCTTCGATGCCGAGCTCGTCGGCGGGCTCTGCCATCCCGCTTAGTTACCCCAGGGCCCCGGAGGACCGCAACCGCTATCAGGCGAGGTGGCAAGCCGCTTCGTGCCCCGACTCGAGCACACGAAGCGCAGGAACCTCACGATCACACAGTCCTTTTTCGGCGATCGGACAACGCGGGTGGAAGGGGCAGCCTCTAGGCGGGTTGAGCGGGCTTGGTACGTCGCCTTCGAGGATCAGGCGCCGCTTGTGCGCGTCGGGGTCCGGCACCGGCGCGGCGCTCAGCAAGGCGCGCGTATAGGGATGCCTGGGGTCTTCATAGATCTGCTGAGAGGTCGCACGCTCGACGACGCGCCCGAGGTACATGACTGCGACACGGCGGCTGACGTGCTCGACGACGTGCAGATCGTGGGCGATGAACAGGTAGCTCAAACCGAGCTCTTCCTGCAGGTCGCTGAGCAGGTTCACAATCTGGGCACGAATCGAGACGTCGAGCGCGCTCACCGGCTCGTCGGCTACGATGAAGCGAGGCGAAACCGCAAGAGCACGTGCGATCCCGATGCGCTGCCTCTGCCCGCCCGAGAACTCGTGCGGGTAGCGTCGCATGTGCTCGGGGCGTAACCCGACTCGCTCGAGCAGCGCGGCGACCCGCTCCTGCTCGTCGGACGCCGAGCTGACCATCCCGTGCACGCGCAGCGCCTCGGCCAATGCCGCCCGCACGGTCATGCGCGGGTTGAGCGAGCTATATGGATCCTGAAAGATGATCTGCATCTTGCGCCGATAGGGACGGAGCTGCGACTGCGACAATTCGGTGATGTCTCGCCCCTCGAAGTAGATGCGTCCGCTGGTCGGCTCGTGGAGCCGAAGAAAAAGCCGGCCGAGCGTGCTCTTGCCACAGCCGGATTCGCCGACGAGCCCCAGCGTTTCTCCTGGCATGACGTCCAAAGTCACCCCGTCCACGGCACGAAGCTCCGCACGGCCCCGGCCAATGCCTCGGGACGGACCGCGAAAGGACTTGTACAGCGCTTCGACGCGCGCGATCGGCTGCGCGCTCATCAAATCAGCTCCGCGTAGAAGCATGCGACCTCGCTTCGTTCGACTCGACGCAGCTGCGGCTCATCGGCACCGCAGTCCTCTCGAGCGAAGCTGCACCGGTCTCGAAACCGGCAACCGGGTGGAAGCGTGCGCATGTCAGGAACGATCCCCGGAATGGTTTGTAGGCGGTGCCCCCGACTGCGCACGCTCGGCAGGCTCTGGAGCAGGCCGCGCGTGTACGGATGCCTCGGATTGCGGAACAGCTCGTGGGTCTCGGCCCGTTCGACGACTCGACCCGCATACATGACGACGATCTCGTGCGCGAACTCGGCCATGACCCCCAGATCGTGGCTGATGAAGATGATGCTCATGCCGAGCTCGGCTTGCAGGGATCGCAAGAGATCCAATATCTGAGCTTGGATGGTCACGTCGAGCGCCGTCGTGGGCTCGTCAGCGATGAGCAGGCGGGGATCGCAGGCAAGCGCCATCGCGATCATGGCCCGTTGACGCATCCCGCCCGATAGCGTGTGAGGGTAGGAATCGATTCGCTCCGACGGGGCGGGAATGCCTACCAGGTCGAGGAGCTCGATCGCCCGGGCCCGGGCAGCGCGACGACTGACATTCCGGTGAAGACGAATCGCTTCGATGATCTGCGAGCCTACGGTGTACACCGGATTGAGCGATGTCATCGGTTCCTGGAAGATCATCGATATCTCGTCGCCTCGAAGCTTTCGCATCTCTGGCTCGGAAATGCGCAGAAGGTCGCGCCCCTCGAACCACGCCTCGCCGCGTTCGATGAAGCCCGGCGGGCTCGGAATCAGGCGCATCATCGCCAGAGAGGTGACACTCTTGCCGCAGCCGCTCTCGCCGACGATGCCTAGCGTCTTGCTGGGCGCCACGTCGAACGAGACGTCGTCGACGGCTCTCAAGTAGCCTTCGTCCGTGTCGAAGGCCACGACCAAATGGCGGAGGCTGAGTAGCGGTTCCGTCATGCGGCGTTCACCTTAGCACCAGTCCGCAAACGCCCCGCTTTTCATGAGCATGGGGCGAGCTCTACCGACATACCGGGGCGCGGCGCTTGCTGGAATGCCTCGTCAGGCACGACCGGGTCCACGGAGATGGATTTCACTCGAACCGACGTATCGACTCCGTTGATCTCGTCGATGAATCTCACCTCGGTGGGAAACGAATGGCCGTCGATCACGACGTGCTCGTCGTACCTAGCCTCCCACTTCTTGGCGCCGTCGGGCGCTCGAACCGTCGAACGGCGAAGGGTCAATCGCTGCGCGTCGGGCGGCTGGTCGCGATCGGCTTCATCCACCGAAAAGACCAGCGCTTGCGTCGCACCATCGGCGGCCACCAGCGTGACGACATATCGCCCATCACGGCATTCGATGTGCTGCTCGACCGCTTCGATGAGAGGCGTATCCCCCGTCAAGAGCCGCACGATGTCGTCGGCGTCGACCGAAATGCCCAGAAAACGGGTTAGATTCTCCGGACAGGTCGGACCGTAGAGGAACACCCCCTCGCGCAGGTCGCTGAGCTGAAAGCTTTCCCCGTCGCTCGTGAGCACGGCGGCCGGTCCGAGCTGGGTCATCACGTCGAAGCGGGCTCGGTTGGGTCGCTCGAGAAACATCAGCACCGTTCCGCGAACGCGCCCGCCCCGTCCCCACTGCGTCACTCGCGCTTCCGCCTTGATGGACCGCCAGCCCGAATGCCGGCTCGCATGGTCGGCAAGCGCCTGACGCGCATCGGTCCGCATCTGGACGGGACATGGAGGGGCCGACTTACAGCCGGCAAGACCGACCGTGCACGATAGCAAGGCCGCGATGAGGCTCGTGCGCCTCACGATGGATCATGCCCTCCAAGCATGGCCGCGGCCACCATGGAGTGATGGCCTCGGCAAGTCAACCTGGGTGCGGTCAAGCTGCGGATCGGAGGTGCTCGAGGCGGTCACGCAGCTTTTGCCGCGCCCTCACCTCGAGCTGGCGGACGCGCTCCTTACTGACACCCATCTCACGGCCGAGCGCTTCAAGGGTTTGGGGGTCGTCCGCCAAGATGCGCGCTTCGACGATACGCTGCTCGCGAGCGGTGAGGCTCTGCATGGCCGATTCGAGCGCGTCTCGCACGTGATGAACGGCTTGAGAGCGTGCAACGGATTCTTCGGGGGTCGGTTGCTTGTAGGCCATGCGCTCGATTGCGCCTTGGGAATCGTTGGCGGTCGCATCGAGCGATAGATCACCGCGAGTGAGCAGAGGCCAGAGCTGCCTTGCGCGGGACAACGGCATTCCGCTTTCTTCTGCCAGTGCTTCCGGTGAATCGACCGCCTTGCGCCGAAACGCCCGCATGGCGCGCCGCTCAGTCCTCGTCGTGCCCAATCGAACGATTCGATACGACCGAACGACGAAATCGCGAATCTCTGCGCGAATCCAGTACGCTGCGTAGGTGATGAGACGGCAGTTCTTGTCGGGATCGAACTTCGACGCCGCCTTGAGCAAACCGAGGTTCCCCTGCTGCACCAGATCCTCGAGCGGCACGCCCCACCGGCGGTACTCGCGCGCGATGGCGATGACGAACGGCAGGCTCGATTCGACTAGACGCGCTCCGGCGGCCTGGTCCCCTTCGGCCCAACGCTGCGCGAGCTCGCGTTCGGTGTCGGCGTCCAGGACGGCGACCCGTCGCAGCGAAGCGCGGTAGCGGTCCAGGGCGGTCGGGGTGCGAAGGTCGTTCATAGGCGCCCTCGCGGTATGCACTAAGCGTGCCGAAACAGGGGGCCACAAAATTCCACGAAAAGCGCCTGACAGTCCCTTCCAACCGCGGCACTTTGCCGCGCACCGGAGCCGGTTTGCCGCGGCAGCACAGAGCAAACCTGGCGCTCCCGGAAAAGGACCGGCAACACCACAAAAACGTTGGATTTTTCCGGGCGTGTTTTGCTGGCGATATAAGGTGTGCTAGTTTCGGGGCGTGGAAGTCGTCCTTCGCAAAGTAGGCCGGAAGTCGGGTCGAGCTGTCGTTGGACGTCTACTGCGGCCGCCTCGCAAGGGCTCGGTCGTGGTGATCGAGTTCGCCGATGGCCTGCACGAGTACGTGACGACACCGGTGAAGCGCGTGCTGCAGCTGTGCGGTCAGGATACCTATTATCTTCAGACCGCCAACAGCCGATACCGGCTCGAAGTGCGTTCGGCGGAGTCCAGCGTAGTCGATCAGCCAGTCGCGAACTGACGCGCGTCCATCATCAGCTTGCCCAGCTTGTCGACGAGCTCTTCGAGCACCGTCTGTAGTCGCGCAAACTCCTGTTTCTTGACCTCGCTCGTTTGCTCGTCGACGTAGAGCGCCCGGTTGAGCTCGATTTGCACCGCATGTTGCCCGCGCTTGGGCACTCCATACGTCGAGGTGGTCCAACCTCCGCGATAGGGGTCGTCGTGCTTGACGCTCAGCCCCGCTTCGCGAAAGTGAGAATCGATGAGATCGATGATGTGCCCGTCCGCGGTCGAACGGCCGCGTGTGCCCGGAACCACGTCGGCCCGCTGGATCTCCCGGCCTCCCAACGTGCGACGGCCCGTGGAAGGCATGGAGTGCGCCGCTAGGATGACGACCTTTCCGTGGCGCGCGTGCAGGCCCGCAGCCGCTTCGCGCAAGGTGCGGTGATAGGGCTCGTAGTAGAGCTTCAATCGGCGCGCGAATTGCTCGACGGTGAGGGGGGCGCGCAAGAGGGGTGTGCCGTCGGTTCGGGCTCGCCACACCACGCCGCGTGCCGGGATGTGCCGGGCGCGCGGATGCTTCGGCACCGCCGCCATGTCCACCTCGTCGGGACCTCGATTCAGATCCACGACGTATCTGGAGACGCGTGAGACCACCAAGGTCGCGCCGTAGCGTGGAGCGTGCTGGTAGAGTTGATCGACGAAGATGTCGGAATCACGCAAGACCGCGAGGGGGTTGGCCCGGATCTCCGGCTCGACTTCGGGCGGGACCTGCAAGCCCGAGTGCGGAACCTCGACGAGGACCGGGGTCGGAGTCGTTTTTGGGGGAGTGAGCTCGACGTAAGACACGGCGGCGGTTCAGGCGCTGAACGATTCTCGGAGGGGCATCTCCGAAGGACTCACCTTGGTCCGAACCAGCCCGCACGCAAGCCCTAGATAGAGGGCCCGGTAGACTGGCTCGAGATCCGCGCCCGAAGCGCTCTCCCGAGCCAGCAGCCCGCCCAGGGTCGTGTCCCCCGAAACGGCATCGAGCGCGCGGCTCCACGAGGGGTCCAGATGGAACGCGCTCAGCGGGGGACCCTGGTGACACCGTTCCAAGACCCGCTCGCGAAGCGGTTCCAGAACCGATTCGATTTCTTCGAGGTGTGCCTCGTTGGCGGCGTCGCGCAGGAGCTCGTACGGATCCTGGCCCATGGGGAAGGTTTCCTCGTGGCTCCGCGCCCCACGCACGAACGCCCACTCGCCCCGGCGCCAACGGAACGACTCCATCAGCCGGCCTCGGACTTGCTCGCTGATCGCGCGAAAGAGCTCGACGGGCCTGAGGATGCCGAGGCCCACCAGCGCATCGCCCAAACGGCCGCCGTACTTGGGCAGCAGCGCGAGAGCCATCTCGACTTCCATGCGGAGACACTGTCCGGTCGCGACCAGATATTCGCCGAGGAGCTCCGACTTGTCGGTCGACGCGACGAACTCGGGTTTGCCGTCGACGAAGTAGATCTTCTTTCGACGGTTGCGTTGCCACAGATGCAAGACACCCGTCTGGCGCTTGGAAATGATGTCGAAGAAAACTGGCAACAAGGTCGCTGCGCGCAACTGTCCTTGCTTTTCCGCTTGCGCCAGCTCCTCGAGCTTCCACTGCAAGCCAGGCGACGTCACGAAGCGCGTGAGCTCGGGAAGTTGGGAGGGGTCGAGATAGGTGCCGTCGGCTTTGGAGATCTTGCAGCTCCGGCTGTCGATGACGCCGGTGGTCACCAATTGGATGAGGCGGGGATAGCTCATCGGCCCCATCACGCTGCCGTCGGGGAGCTGCACGCGGTAAATCGTGGGAGAAGTGACGGCCTGCGGACCGATCAGCTCCTGCCCCCCGTGGTGCATGAGGTCGCTATCGACCAACGCGGGAACCTCGGCGTCGGGCAGATGGATCTCGGGGCCCTCGCCTTCCACCAGACCGAGCTGACTGAGTAGCCTCGCCAGGCGATCGGGCCCGTGGCCCATCCCGCGCCGCCGCATGACCTCGGCGCACGCCTCGGCGAATGCGCCAGCCCTCGGACGCTCCGCGGGATCACGTTGTAGGCCTCGAAGCACGAGCGCCCGGATGTCCTGAGGAATGCGACGCTCGCAGCGCGCCAACACTCGAAGATCGGCGTCCCGGATCTGAAGCAGAACGTTGAGCTCGCTCTCTCCTTGAAACAGCGGCTCCCCGATCAGCATCTCGGCGAGGACGGTGGACAGCGTGAACACGTCGCTCTTGCCGTCGAGCTCCCTGCCCAGCACCTGCTCGGGCGACATGTATCCGAGCTTGCCCCGTACCTGACCGTCCTCGGTGGTCGGCGCGCGGCTGCGAACCGTGGCGATGCCGAAGTCGGTCAACTTCACGTGCCCGGTACGCGTGAGCAAGATGTTCGCTGGGCTCACGTCACGATGAACAAATTCCAGAGATTGCCCGCGATCATCGACGGCGTGATGGGCGTAGTCGAGCGCCTGCGCCGTCTGATAGGCGATGTGGAGCGCCACGTCCCACGGGATGGGCGCCTCCAGAGGAGCCGCTCGAAGAAGCCGGCTCACGTTCGAACCGTCGACCAACTCCATCACTAGGACGAGGTCCTCTCCTCGCGTCCCGAAGTCGAACACCTGAACAATGTTGGGGTGCTCGAGCATCGCGGCGAGACGCGCCTCGTCGATGAACATCGAAACGAAATCTGGATCGCTCGAAAATTGGGGAAGAATTCGCTTGAGGGCGACGCGCTTGAAGAAGCCGTGCGGACCTTCGCGTCGCGCGACGAAAACCTCGGCCATCCCCCCCGCCGCCAGGCGGCGCTCGATGCGGTACGGCCCGAGTAGCGGCCGTTCTTCGCTCACTCATCCCCTCCGTTGGTGACCGACCCCTTCATCATACGCTCGCGACGCACCCGCTGTCAGGTTAGTCCCCGTTTCAGCCGGAGCGGAACAGTTGGGGGCACGCTTCGTTCCTGTTTATCATGCGATTGTCCGCTCGGGACGGGGGAAGCATGGGGATTGTTCGGAAAGCTACGCGCTCCAAGAGAACCAAAGATCCGCTGCTCGGTCAGGTCGTCGCAGGCCGATATCGACTCGAATCGCTGCTCGGCGAAGGCGGAATGGGTGTCGTTTACAGAGCGCGACACGTACTGATCGATCGCGTCGTCGCGTTGAAGCTGATTCGGCCCGACTTGCGCGGAGAGACGCATTTGCGCGCCTGGATGGTTCGCGAGGCGCGAGCTGCGAATCGCGTGGACCACGCGCACATCGTGGACATTCACGATGTCGGCGAAACCGAAGATGGTGAGCTCTATCTGGTGATGGAGTATCTGATCGGCGATTCCCTCTCATCGCAGATCTCGCAAGGGCCGATGCCGATCCCACGCGCCGTCGACATCTTGGAGCAGATGACCGCCGCACTCGCACGTGCCCACGACCTCGGCGTCGTGCATCGGGACCTCAAGAGCGACAACATCATGCTGACATCCCGAGGCGGCCGAAAAGACTTCGTGAAGATCTTGGACTTCGGGCTCGCTGCTCTCACCCGTGACCCGCGGCTGGCACCCAAGGGCGCCGTCTTCGGAACCCCCGAGTACATGTCGCCGGAACAGGCGCGCGGCGAAGATGCGGTCGCAGCAAGCGATCTCTACGCGCTCGGCATCTTGTTCTTCGAGATGCTGACAGGACGCCTGCCATTCCGATCGGGCGATCGCGACGAGCTGCTCGAGATGCAGCGAAAGGCAACTCCACCGAGCCCGCGCAAGTACCGGCAGGAGATTCCGGAGCACGCGGAGCGCGTCATCCTGAAGCTTCTCGAAAAGGATCCGGCCAATCGTTTTCGCGACGGCCATCATCTCAAGGAGGAGCTCAAGGAGCTGCAACGCACCCTTCCCTCGCGCGAATGGGACACGCCGACGGAGACCGCGCCGATGGCCCCACCGCCGCCGCGGTCCGCCAAGGCGCCCGGCGTCGTGGAGTGGAGCCGAACCGCAGCGAACTTCCTGCGCGCGGTTGCACGGGCGTATCCCGACGGAAACGCCCCCGTCGAGGTGCAAGGCGCATCGGATCAGATTTGGGAGCTCGCTTCTAGAGCTTCACGGCTCGAAGGCGAGCTCGAGAGCCACTCGAAAAAGCTCGAGGCCATCGAGAAGCGCGGCCGCGCGCTTCGCGCCGAGATCGGTCGTAAGGTCGAGGAGCTGGCCGGGGAAGAGTCACGCGCTTTGCGCGACGCCTCGTCTGAGCGGGACATGCTGAGTCAGTTGATCCTCAAGCGAAAGCGCGCACAGCGGGAGTACTTGGCGGCACAAGCCGAGGTGCAGGCCGCGGGCAGTAACCTCGAGCGGATCCGCAGAGGGCACGAAGTGTTGGGCGCGGCCCGCGCGCAGGTCGATGTCCTCGAGAGCGTCGCCCGCGACTACGAACGACGCGCACGCTCAAAAGAGGATGTGGCCACGGAGCGACGCAAGCAGATCGAGGAGTTGCGTGCTCAGCTGAAGCGGTACAGCGAAGCGCTGGAAAACGACCTGCAGATGGGCCGCGAGCGGATCGCGAACAGGGTGCGGGAAGCGCTCGAGTACGAGAAGGCGTTTGGCGACGCGTCGGACTTGCTTCTCGACCATCTGCGAGACAAGGCCGAATGCCGCGAGCTCCTCGAGGACATCGACAAGAGCCGCAACGGGAAAGACCCGGACGAAAAGCCGTCGGAGCTCCAAGAGTTGATGGAGCAACACGTCGCGGCCCGTTGAGCCGACGACGTACACGGCACGGGGCGGACGGCTAGCGTGGGGGCGGCGGGGTGGGGATTGCGGGTTCGCGCTTCGCGATTACCTCTCGTGCGTTGACGGTCTGTGGATATGCGACTGAAGCGCAACTACCACGTCGGAACACGGACCCATCATCCCCACCCCGCCTCCCCCACGCGAACGCCTACCTCGGAGCTCGCGCCCAAGCGGCCCACGCCCACAAGTGCATCGGGCCACCTATGCAAGCCGCCCCGTTCCGTGGAACCTCGTGTCGTGTTTTTCCGAGCCCGGTCCTTACGCCCGTCGCGACCCGTTCTCCGGGGGTCGAATCTACGACACGCGAGCGCCTGGTAGCCGAGGTCGGACTCGAACCGACACGTCCTTGCGGACACCGGATTTTGAGTCCGGCGCGTCTGCCAATTCCGCCACTCGGCCTTGGAAGCCGGTCTTATAGCAGGCTCGGGCGAGGTTGCAGCCCCTCCCTGCATATCCTTGTCGGGGATCGGTGGGTTCGCTAGGCTCGCCTCAGACTGGGAAAGGGCTCGATTCATGACAAGGACCGCGATTCTGGGGCTGGGGCACCACGTGCCGGACAAGGTCGTAACGAACGACGATCTGGCCAAGATGTTCGATACGAGCGACGAGTGGATCCAGCAGCGCACGGGCATCAAGGAGCGGCGCTACATCGACAAGAACGGCACCGGTCCGAGCGACCTCGCCGTCCCGGCCGTCCAGATGGCTTGCAGGAATGCCGGCGTCGACGTCTCGGAGATCGACGCGATCATTTTTGCCACGCTGTCTCCCGACTTCACCTTCCCGGGAAGCGGTGTGTTTCTGGGCGACAAGCTCGGACTGGCAGGCGTTCCGGCCTTAGACATCCGCAACCAGTGCAGTGGGTTCCTGTACGGCCTAAGGGTCGCCGACGCGTGGATCCGATGCGGGATGTACAAGCGCATAGCCCTCGTGGGTGGCGAGGTGCACTCGACCGGCATCGATTTCAGCGACGAGGGGCGCGACGTGACCGTGCTATTCGGCGATGGCGCCGCATGCGCCATCCTGGGGCCGACCGACGAGGAGGCGCGAGGCGTGATCGACGTCGAGATTCATGCGGACGGAAGCGGAGCCAAGGAGCTTTGGCTCGAGGCCCCGGCGAGCGCGTACATTCCGCGCATCACACACGAGATGATCGACAATCGCAGCGTGTGGCCGTCGATGAACGGCCGACAGGTCTTCCGCTGGGCCACGGCCAAGATGCCCGAGGTGAGTCAGTCCGTGTTGGAGCGCAACGGCGTGTCCGTGGACGAGCTCGCCCTCGTAGTGCCGCACCAGGCCAATAAGCGCATCAACGAGCTCGTCGGACAGAAGCTGGGTGTGCCGCCGGAGAAGGTGGTCCACAACATCGAGAAGTACGGCAACACGACCGCAGCCTCCATCCCCCTCGCGTTGAGCGAGGCAATCCAGGAAGGCCGCGCCAAGAAGGGCGACTTGATCTTGATGCCAGCATTCGGCTCCGGTTTCACCTGGGGTGCGGCGCTCGTGCGGTTGTAGCCGTGTCTGCAAAGACCGATCGGGTTGCCGTAGTGCTCAACGGCAATGCAAGGCAGGTGACCGATCAACTCATCGAGAGCTTCGATCGCGTGGTGGGACGGGGAGACCTCTTCTTGTCACAAAATCTCGACGAGGCCCACGGGATCGCCCTCAACATCGTCGAAGCTGGCTACCCGCTGGTCCTCACCGGAGGCGGGGACGGCACTTTCGTCCAGATGGTCACCTCCATCACCAAAGAAGCAAAGAGCAGGAATCAAGAGCCCCCGCGCTTTGGGCTGCTCAAGCTCGGAACCGGTAATTCGCTGGCCTGGGCGCTTGGCGCAGGCACGTCGCGACGGGGCGTGCTTGCCGATCTGGCGCGGCTCCGTGACGACGCCGACTATCGCGAGTTTCGACTCATCGAAGTGCAGGACTTGCTCACCCCGTTCGCGGGCGCGGGGGTCGATGCACTCGGCCTCAAGCACTTTCACCAGGTGCGGTCGGTCGTGCGGCATCTGCCTTGGGTCGGGACGCATGCCATGGGCGCGGTCTCCTATGCGATCTCGATCCCGATGCTGACCTTTCCCGAAATCGCATTCCGTCCTCGGATGAAGGTGCGCATCATCAACCTCGGAGCCGATGCCCACCGCCTCGACCGCAATGGAAAACCAACCGGCTCACCGATCGCGCGCGGAGACACGATCTTCGAGGGGCCGTGCATTGCAAGCCTGGTGTCCACCATCCCCTACTGGGGCTTCGGCGCCCGGGTCTTTCCATTCGCCGAGGACCGGCCAGCCGATCGATTCTGCCTTCGCATCGTGGCTGCGCCGCCCCTTCAGCTCGCTATACACATGCACAGCGTCTGGAAGGGCACCTTCAGGCATGACGACCTCGTCGACCTGTATGCCGAGGACGTCAAGCTCGAGTTCGAGGAGCCGGCTGCCATCGAAATCGGTGGTGATCCCGCGGGCATGACCGACTCGATGCGAGCGCATCTGCACCCGGATCCGGTGAAGCTCATCGAGTACTCGAACGCCTGATCCGTCCGGCCGATCCTGGCCCCCTCGCAGTTGCCGCAGGGCCAAAAAAGGCTCCGGGTGAGGAATTTTTTGTTACCTGCCTCTCAGTATAGCTGTAATAATACATTCATAGCGATGCGAACAGGGAAGACTTGGATCATGGTGGGGGCCGGATGCGTCGGTGCGATGTTGGTTGCATTCGGCGGAGTCTCGGCAGAATCGGTTGGAGGATCGGTGCGCGCCGCAAAGGCAACACAGACACCGTCCGAAACCGCAGAGAACGACTTCTACTGGAAGGTCTGGAACGGTGCGCTACCGGAGCAGCCCGAGACCGGCGACTACAATGACTCGCTTGCCGTGCTGACCGGCAAGTTCACCGGGCCGCCGATCGGCTGTGACTTTGGCTTCAGCGGCGGCGGTCTGGAGCCGTCGACGATCGCTGCGCGATCTGGCACGACCGTGTCGGTCGAGAATCGAGATGGATTCACGCACGAGCTGACGGTCGAAGGACTGCCCGGCTTCACGCCGCTCGAGTCCGGTCCGGGCAAAGTGCGAGCGATTCCCGTGCCCGCAGGGGGACCATGGAAGCTCGGCGATCGCATCTACGGGCACGTGCACGGATACCTTCATTCGATGCGCGAGCTCGTGGCATGTGCCACGGTGGCCGCAGACGGAAGCTTTCGTTTCGATGACGTTCCCCCGGGCCCGTACTCGTTGCGGATTCTCCGAGGAACCGATCAAGTCGCGGTCCACCGCGTCACCGTTCCTTCTGGCAAGGCGCTGCAAGTCAATCCGCTCACCTTGAAAGAAAGTGGGAAGGAGTAGGCCATGTTGTCGCGGCTTTGGTACTTGGTCCTCGCACTTGCCGTTGGAGCGGCGCTCGCAGGCGCGTTTCTCAACAAATCAGCGGCAAGCCGAGAGGCCGAATTCCAGCTCGAAGATCAGTTGCGACGAGATCGAATCGAGGCCGAGCTCTGGATGCGATTGGATGCACGCTTGCGTTTGGATGCGCTGGCGACCATTGCGGTCGATCCAGAGGTTCGGCAGACGCTGCGCAGCGCGTCGGGATCCGTCGGCACCACGAGCATCGGAGCCCGCAAGCGCCTCAGCCAGACCCTCAACGAGCTGAATGCAAAGTTGGAAGAGGGCAAGGGAGAGTTGCTGTTCGCCGTGGACACCGAGGGCGAGGTCGTCGCCACGCTCGACAGGGCTTCACTTGGCTCGGAGCGGCTCGACAAGATGCCGCTGGTGAGAGATGCCCTTCGCGGCTTCATGCGAGACGACGTGTGGGTCTACAACGGCGAGGTCTATCGGATGGCCGCGCGTCCCGTTTTCGACGGCGGTCGATACGTAGGCGCGATCATACACGGTATGGTCGTGCGCGATGACTTGGCGAGCCGGTTGGGCGCCAAGCTGCCAAACGCTTCGATCGTGTTCTTTTTCCGGGACCGGGTGATCGCCACACACACCGGAGGAGCGACCGCGCCTAGCAGCACCGCCCTGAAGAACAGCCTATCGGCCATCACCAGCGCACAGGATGCGGACCAGTCGGTCGAGATCGGCGAGCGCACACGCGCCATCCTCTCGCCGATCCGCGGCGGGGCTGCGCATGCCGACGTGGGCTACGTGATCGGCCGGAAGGGAAGCCCCGTCGGCCTCGGAGGCCTATTTGCAAACACGTTTCAAGAAGACGTTGCGTCTCTTCCATGGGCCATCGTGGTGGGCATTCCGCTCGTGCTTCTGCTGCTCGGCTTGTTTCTGTTGTACATGGAGCACGACAAGGCGGTCTCGATCCTTCGCAAGAGCAGCGCGAGCCTCGCAAAGAACGAGCTGAGCGGTCTGCCAGCGGGCGAGCTTCGGCGCCACTACCGCAACATCGCGGAAAATCTCAATACCGCGCTTCGGGCAGGCGTCGGGTTCAAGGAAGACGCAAACCAAAGGGCGTCCGTGGATCTCGATCAGATCCTGAGCGCCACCCGGCCGAGCGCGGATACGGGCTATTTTGGGTTCCCTGCGGAGGCTCCGACGGCCAAGCAGGCCGCCGTCGAGCCGGTGCCCAAGCCGGCCACCCCACCCCCAGAGACGCCAAACAAGACGCCGACCGCTCGACCCGACCAAACGCCGACGGCCCGCCCCGAGCGATCGCCTTCTTCGAGGCCCCAGCGGGCCCCGTCTTCGTGGCCGAGCCGGCCTCCCTCCGCCCGTCACCAAGTCGCGGCCACGGTGCGGCACGGCTACGACCAGGTGACGCCGCTGCCGGACGATCCTCCAACACGACCAAGGGCAATCGTGGATGAATACGACGGATTTGACGACGAAGAAGAGTCGACGCAGATCAAGCACGTACCGCAAGAGCTCATCGAAGCTTCCGCTCCCGGGGTGCAAGGCGAGGAGACACATTTCCGCGAGGTGTTCGAGCAGTTCGTCGCAGCGCAGCGCGAATGTGGCATTTCGGTGAGCGGGCTCACCTTCGACAAGTTCGTACGCAAGCTTCATGCCGCCCGCGATCAGGTCATCAAACGGCACAAGACATCCGAGGTGCGCTTCACGGTGTACGTCAAAGAGGGGCGTGCCGCGCTCAAAGCGAGCCCGGTCAAGCAATGAGTTGACCAGTGTGAAGCGGGGCCCTAGATTTTGTGATGGTCCCTCTGTTGTTGCAGGTGAGGAAGGAGTAGAGAATCCCTGACTAGGTCGAATGGGGAGCTTCAACGTACGTGGTGTGCGGACCCGGCTAGCGTCATCGGGGGGCCTAAAGCGTACGACACCGGCTCCCACCTACTAGCAAGTAGGGATTCGACTCGATATTGATCCCACGGCAACGACGGTCAGGACTATCTGGGGGGCCGACTCGTAAGAGTCGGCTCTTCTCTTTTCTTGCTACTGAATGGGCGCCGTGAGCCGAGCGAGGCGCACGGCGAGACGAAACCACCACGGCTTGCGATCGTACTCTCCCGCCTCCATCAGCCGCGAACGCTCGAAGTCCCGTTCGAACATTTGCTCGACCTCCGCGACGAAAGCCGCGTCGGCGACGGCCGCGGTGATCTCGAAGTTGAGGCGGAAGGATCGGTTGTCGAAGTTGGCGGTTCCAACGGTTGCCATGCGGTCGTCGATGAGCATGGCCTTTTCGTGAAGAAAGCCTTCGGTGTACCGGTAGAAGCTGGCTCCGGTCTGACCCGCCTCATCGAAGTAGGAGTAGGCAGCTAAATACACCAACATGTGGTCCGGCTCGTCTGGAATCAGAATCCGGACGTCGACGCCCCGCAGACCCGCAAGCTGAAGCGCCACCATCACCGAAGGGTCCGGCACGAAGTACGGGCTTGCTATCCAAATCCGCCTCCGAGCCGAGTTGATGGCGTGCACGAACATCAGATTGGCTGTCTCCAGCTCGTCCGCAGGGCCGGTCGGGATGAGCAACACGGGCACGTCGCTTCCATCCGCTGCCGCAGCTGGAGCCCAGTCGAGCTCGGGAACACGGTCGGTAGCCCAGCGCCAATCCTCCAGGAAGGAGAGCTGCGCCTTGAGCACCGCGGGCCCTTCGATCCGCACGTGCGTGTCCCGCCAGTGACCGAGCTTGGGGTCCTTTCCGAGGTACTCGTCGCCTACGTTGTGCCCACCGATCCAAGCGACCCGGCCGTCGACGACGACGATCTTGCGGTGATTGCGGAAATTGAGCTGAAAGCGATTTCGGCGTCCCTTGCGGGTGTTGAACTCGAAGATCTGCACTCCTGCGTCCCGAAGCTCACGGATGTAGCTCTGCGGCAGATCGTGGCACCCGATCTCGTCGTACAGGAAGTACACGCGAACGCCCTCCGCGGCCTTGCGGATCAGCCGTCGCTTCAGCTCGCGGCCCAGACCGTCATCGTGCACGATGAAGAACTGAACGAGGACGTACCGCTCAGCGCGGTCGATTCCCTCGAAGATGCTGAGGAACGTCGCATCCCCGTCGATCAGGAGATCCACGCGATTTCCCCGGAGCATGGGCATCTCCGCAAGGGCCTCGGCGGCGCTGAGAGCCTCCGTTGCCCCGGAAGCGGGAAGTCGATAGGGGACGATGGTCCTGATGACGTCGTTCTCCACGTCGTCGTTACGCAGGTCCATGGTGCGTCGCGCGGTCACATAGCCTTGAAACTTGCTTCGGCCGAGCACCCAATAGGCAGGTACCGCGAGATAGGGAAACGTGTTCAGGCTCACGGCCCAGGCGATCGCGCCCTGTGAGGTGCGAGTGCTCATCACCGCATGGATGGACGATGCCAATCCCATCACGTGAAACAAGGTGACCAGAACCGCAGTGACCATCGTTTTCCTCTTGGGTTGCGAGCTTGAAGCGCCGTCGTCAGTAGCCATGGATCGAGGTCCGATCCTCGTATCCGGCTGGAAAGGAATAGGTGAACCCTACCGCCGGCTCGAGCCAGGATTCGTTCTTGAGGAAGAACTGACCTTGAAAGCTGTATCCCGCGCCGAAGCTCACTTCCAGATCGGCGTAGCGCGCCACGCGAATTTGCATTCCGATCCGTCCGTGGAAACCGGGCGTGAAGCGGTAGCTGGCAGTTCCGGCACAGTACCAATCGTCGCACACCAACTGGGTCTCGTTGAGGTGCCACCAGTTGAAATCAAACCACCCGTCTGCAAACGGAGCGACCCGGCTTCGATTGGGTGCCACGAAGCGCATCCCTAGCGCGAAGAAGAAGTTGGTGAGCGTCTCCCTGTATGTGCCGAGATCCACGCCGCTGCCCCGGAAGCCGAGCGCAAACATCGGCACCCACCACTCGTAGTCCCAGCCGAACCGGAAATCGACCGTTCCACCGGGCCGCACCACATCGCGGTCGACGCCGTTCCAAAGCATGACGCCCACGTCGAAACCGAGCTCGATATGCGGGTATCCAGTCTCCAAGGGATCGTCATATTGCGCGCTCGTCGATGAGGCCGACATGCCGACGACGACGACGATCGAGATCGCGAAAGCTGCACGCTTCATGGCTCGCCCCCAAGCTCGTCGAGCAGCTTTGCATACCGCGCTGCTTCCGCCGCGCGGCCCATCTGTCGATTGTAGGCAACTAGCAGGCGCAGAATCTCTCGGTTACCCGGGTATCGGCGCTGCATCTCTTCGAGCGTCCGGAGGGCGGCCTGACGATGGCCCTGGTCATAGAGCGCGACGGCGTAAACATAGCCGAACCGGATCGATTCGGGACGCAGCGCATGGGCACGTTGCAGGTGCTTCATCGCATCGGCGTGCCGATCGAGCCGAACCAGGGTCAGACCAAGCGCGAGCTCCACGGTGGCGCGGTCGGCTGCTCGCACGAGGCCGCGGCGGAGGAGCGTTTCCGCTTGCTGGTCACGTCCCTGGCTTCGATACAGGTCGGCGAGGTTGACGTAGGCAGCCGTGAAGGTCGGATCGAGGTCCAGGGCCTCTCGCAGGCTCTCCTCGGCGTGCTCGAAGTCCCCGGCCAACATGGCCACGTGAGCCAGGTCGACGAGCCCTTCGCCGCGGTCTGCATTGTGGGATCGCGCCTCGAGGTACTCGGCCGTGGCCTTCTTCAACGCCTCACGGTCCCGTTGACTCCACGTGCCCACATCGATGCCCAACAAGGCCGCCACCGCCTCGATCCGCACCGTGCGGGCGCGATCGCGAAGCAAGGGGCGAGCCACCTCGACGCGCTGATCGGGAGGGAGCCCCCGGGCGGCTACCGCCACGGCGCGGCGGACGAGCGCGCTCCGGTCGCTCGAGGCTAGCATCAGCATGGTGGGAAGCGCGGGAGAAGCCAGATTACGAAGCTCCTCGAGCGCGGTAGCGCGGACGATTGCAGGCGCCGTGCCGGCGGCAATGAGCTCGATCAACGCTTGCTCTGCATGAGGCTCATGCCGTCTCGCAGCATGAAAGGCCTTGGCAAAGCCGTCGGCCGAACGGGTTTCAAAGCGCTTTGCGATCTCTCGGTCCGCCCAGCGCGCCGTCCGCTCGCGGTGACAGCTCGTGCATGCATCGGGGGCGCCCACTCGCTCTGCCAGAGCTGGCCGCGGAATGCCAAACCGATGGTCTGCACGATCGTCGATTACCATGTACGTGCGCTGCGGCATGTGGCAATCGGTGCAAAGGCTTCCCGGACCTCCGGCGTCGTGGAAGTGGTGCTGCGGACCGTCGAATGCGTCCGCGCGGTGGCAACCGGTACAGAGCGCATTGCCCGTTGCACGCAAGTCGTTGCTGTGCGCGTCGTGGCAGTCGGTACAGATCACGCCCGCCGCGTGCATCTTACTCTGCAGAAAAGAGCCATATACGTAGACCTCGTCCCTGATCTGGCCGTCGTCGAAGTACAGGAGCTCGTCCAAGAGAGCGAGACGATAGCGATCGTGATAGCCGAAATTCTCGCCGCCCAGATCGGCGCGCCGAGAGTGACAGGGGGCGCAGGCTTCGGGCTCGTCGGTTGGCAGGGAGCTGGAGAGAACGGCCATCTCGCGGCCATCTACGAAGGTCCACGTGCGGTCCCCCGGGCCCGCAAAACGGCGATCGAAGCCAGCGCTCTTCGGGAGCAATCCCGCACGGGTTTCGGCGAGCTCGACGTGGCGCGAGCCGGGGCCGTGGCACGCCTCGCACCCGACGTCGACCTCGACATACTCGGTGGAATAGCGCTTCGTGGCGCGATGGTACCCCTTCTTCACCGCAGTGGAATGGCAGTCGGCGCAGGAATGGTTCCAGTTGTAGCTCGGGCCGGTCCAGTGGAGCGGGTCACCGGGCTCGATCCGCTCGCCAGGCTGGAGGTGAAACCAACGCTGCCCGCCCTGCTCTTTGAGACGCGTGTCCCATGCAAAAGGGAACGCTTGCAGACGCCCGGGCTCTACTTCGAGCAAGTATTGCTGAAGGGGCTCGACTCCAAAGGTGTAGAGGACGGGAAAGCGGCGGCGCTTTCCTTCGGCATCGAGAGCCTCCACGAAGAAGGCATCGTCCTTCCGGGAGAAGCGGACCGTTTCCCCGTGGTGCTGCACCTCCGCGTCGAAGTCCCCAAGCACGGTCTCCAAAGTGGCTTCCTGCATGGCGAGATCGTGGTGTGATCCTCGCCACTTCGCGTCGGCCTCTTCGTGGCAGCCCGCGCAGGCAGCCGAACCGACATAGGTAGCGGCCGCGTCGGACGATGTCACCGCCGGCTTCGACGATTGCCCACCGTCGAAGTGCTCTCGCTTCTTGCTGCATCCCCCGGCGAGGGCTGCGAGCATGAAGACACCCGCCACGCGCAGCTCGAACCGCATCGCCAGGCGGCTTCAGCCCTGTCGGCCTTTCCAAGGGATGTCGTCGACGCCAGCAGCATGGTTGCTGTGGCGCGCCAAGATGAATAGCAGGTCGCTCAGTCGGTTTAGATACCGGAAAAGCTCACCGCGCACCTCGTCCTGCGCCCCTAAAGCGACCAGCGAGCGCTCGGCGCGACGGCAAATGCATCGAGCGAGGTGGAATCGGGCCGCGGCTTCGCTGCCCCCTGGAAGCACGAATGTGGTAAGCGGAGGAGGACCTTGCTCGTATTCGTCGATCGCTCGTTCGAGAGCTTGTACGTGGCCTTCTTCGATCAGCGGAATCGCGCTCTTTTGTTTGCGCTCCGCGGTGGAGCCGAGCTCGGCACCAACCTCGAAGAGCTCGTTCTGAATTCGGTTGAGCAACGCATCGACATCGGAGCTCGGCACCTGTACGCGCGCCCATCCAATGGCGCTGTTCAGCTCGTCGACCTGCCCATACGCATCGACACGAAGCGATGCCTTGGACACTCGCGCTCCGCCGAACAGACCGGTCTCACCGGCATCTCCCGTCTTCGTGTAGATCTTCATGCAACGGTCCCTTCACTCGAAAACCGATCTCCGATGGCGATTCCACGCCCGCTCATGAACGCGCGGGCGTCGACACGTTTTCGTCCGCTCTCCTGGAGCTCCTTGATCTGCAGGCTCCCCTGTGCGCATGCGACGATGATGCCATCCCGATCGAGGGCTATCACCGATCCGGGCGGAGCGCCCTCGGGATCGAGCGTCGACGGTGCCGAGCGGTGCACTTTGATTCTCCGCCGTCCGAGCATGGTATGCGCTCCGGGCCAAGGGCTCATGCCGCGAATGTGATCGTGCACGGCGCGCGCGGGCCGATTCCACTCGATCCGCCCATGGTCCTTGCTGAGCATGGGCGCCAAAGTCGCCGCGGCATCGTTCTGCGGACGGGGGCTGAGCTCGCCTGCCAAATACTTGGGAAGCTCCGACCTCAAAAGCGCGGCGCCCATTCGCGAGAGCCGATTGCTCAGGGTCGCAGCATCGTCAGCGGCTCGAATGGACGTCGTTGCGGTCGCGAGGATCGGGCCCGTGTCCATGCCCTCGTCCATCTGCATCAAGGTCACGCCCGTCTCCTCGTCCCCGTGGACGATCGACCACTGAATCGGGGCGGCGCCACGCCAGCGGGGCAAAAGCGAGGCATGCACGTTCACACAGCCCGCGCGGGGCGCATCCAATACCGCGCGTGGCAGAATCCGCCCGTAGGCGACGACCACGCCCACCTCGGCATCAAGCGCGCGGAGCGCGTCCGCAAACTGGGGGGTTCGAATCTTCTTGGGCTGCCAGACGGTCAGCCCGAGCTCGAGAGCCCGCTTCTTGACCGCCGGCGGTTTCATGGCGAGACCGCGACCCGCAGGCCGGTCAGGCTGGCAGATCACCACGACGATGTCGCTAATCTCGTGGAGAGCTTCGAGGCAGGGCACCGCAAAGTCGGGGCTGCCAAAGAAGATCGTGCGCACTGGATCATCACTGCGCGGCGTCGACCGCGGCACGTTTGGTCATCGCGCGATGCACCAGGCGGCGACGCAACACGCTCAAATGGTCTATCATCAATTTGCCGTCGAGATGGTCGTTTTCGTGCTGAATGGCAATCGCCAGTAGACCGTCCGCCTCGAGCTCGAAAGGGGTTCCGTTCTTGTCGAGCGCCCGCACCTTGACCCGGGCTGCACGATCGATGTCCTCCCGAATGCCCGGAAAGGAAAGACACCCTTCGTTGAAGGTCGTCTCTCCCTCGGTCGAAATGATCTGTGGATTGATGAAGACCCGTAGGTCGCTCGGCTCGTCCTCGTCCGTCGCCACGTCCACGATGAAGAGCCTCTGGGAGACGCCGACTTGCGGCGCGGCAAGCCCGACCCCTGGAGCTGCGTACATCGTTTCCGCCATGTCATCGATGAGGCGATGCAGCTCGGCGTCGAACCTTTCGACCTCCTTGCCGGGCTCGCGGAGACGTTTGTCTGGGTAGGAGAGAATGGGCAGAATCACTGTGCGACCTCCGAGCGGCTAGCCGCTCAAGACCTCGAAACGATTTCCTTTTCCTAGCGCCCGGCACCTCGCGCCGCAAGATCTGGGGCGTTTGACAGATCCGTAGTGCTAGAACATGTTCTATTTTCCCAAAAGGAAGCGCAGCAAAGGAGCGCCGCAATGGCGGAGTGGGACCGAACAGTCGATTTACTCGTGATGGGAAGCGGCGCTGCGGGCATGGCTGCCGCCGTCCGGGCACACGACCTAGGGCTCGATGTCTTGCTCGTCGAAAAGACCGAGCTGTACGGCGGCAACACGGCGATGTCGGGCGGCGTGTGCTGGGTTGCGAACAACCCGGGGATGGCAAAGGAGAGCATTGCAGATTCCGACGAGGATGGTTTTGCGTATCTGAAGCACATCACCAAGGGTGAGGTGCCCGACGACAAGTTGTGGCTGTACATCCGGGAGAGCAAGAGGGTCCTCGCGTATCTCCATGAAAACACACATGTTCGGTACGTCCCCCTCGCCAAGTACACCGACTACTACCCTGAAGCGCCAGGAGGCCGTCCGGGCGGGCGCTCAATGGACCCGGTGCCATTCGACGGGGCGAAGCTACGCGAGGATTTGATTCGGTTGCGGCGGCCTCATCCGCAATCTCAGATTCTCGGCAAGTTCGGGATCACTGCAAAACAAGCGCAAGCAGCGATCGGTGTCGGCTTCAAGACGATGGTTTTCATGGCGTGGCAAATGCTTTTGTACATGCTGCGCTACTTCAAGAGACGGCGCTGGGGGCGGGATACCAAGCTATGTGCTGGGAATTCGCTGATGGGACGGCTGCTGCTGTCTCTGAAGGAGCGCGATGTTCCGACGTGGCTGAACACCAGCGTGTTCGAGTTGCTGTTCGAGAATGGGCGCGTGGTCGGAGCCGTGCTCGACAGGGACGGGAAAGAGCTCCGGATCGCGGCGCGCCGCGGGGTCGTCCTGGCGGCGGGTGGATTCTCGCGGAATCTCGAGATGCGACGGCAGTATCAGAGACATCCCATTACGACCGAGTGGACGGCAGGTAGCCCCTCGAACACCGGCGATGCGATTCGCCTCGGACGCGATGCAGGGGCAGCGCTGGATTTGATGGACGAGGCGTGGTGGACGCCGGTTTCCTTGGTGCCGAAGTCGCCCTCTTCGTGGGTGCTGGTGGTCGAAAAGAGCCTGCCCCACGGCGTGTTCGTCAATCAGGAAGGCAAACGATTCACCAACGAGGCAGCGCCGTACATCGACGTGGTTCACGGCATGTACGAAGATGCCCAGAAGACGGGCGCGGCCGAGCCTCGCTGGTTTCACGTCTTCGACGCGACCTATCGCAGATCGTCGATCGCGGGACCGATCGCCCCGGGCAAAGTCATGCCGGACAAGCAGCTCCCGCGACGCTATCGAGATGGGGGTTACCTATACAAGGCCGAGACCCTCGAAGCGCTTTGCAAACAGCTCGCGATTCCGGCCGATAATCTTCAGGCGACCTTGGCTCGCTTCAACGAGCACGCGATCAAGGGCGAGGACCCGGATTTCAATCGGGGCTGGAGCGCGCAGGATCGGTATTATGGAGACCCCCGCGTGAAGCCCAACTGCGCGCTCGGGCCGGTCGAGACGGCGCCGTTCTACGCGGTGCAGATCTATCCAGGCGACCTGGGCACCAAGGGTGGCCTGGTTACCGACAACCACGGCCGGGTCCTCAGGGACGGCCGCCCGATCCCCGGTCTGTACGCGGCGGGAAACTCCTCCGCCTCGGTCATGGGCCGCACCTACCCGGGCGCAGGTGGCACGATCGGTCCTGCGCTCACATTCGGATTTCTGGCAGCGGAGCATGCCGCCGGGCAGCGGTCGGAAAGCCAACGCAGCCGGGAGGCCGCCGAATGAGCGGCCGTGAATGAGCGGCCGTGATTGGCGGCGCTTTGGGCGATTGCACGCGAAGCTCTATTGATGCTTGGGTGGCCGCTCCCTCAAGGGACACTCTCCACCCACCTAACCGCTCCATAACACAGGGGTTCCCGCCGAAAGATCGCAGCGCCCAATCATTGAGGTTTCGGGCGGGGCAGAGCCCGAGTTAGAAACAGGTCGCTGCGATCTTTGTGGCAGTAACTGTGTGGTTTCAGGGGGTTGGAGGAGTGGAGAGTGTCCCCGTTAAAGTGGGTCTAGGTCCAGGGTGGCGTGGGCGGGGGGAAGGCCCTGGTCGATGCGGGCGGCGAGCAGGGCGGTCACTTGGCGGAGGAGCTTTCGGTCGGGGGATTTGAGGAGAAGCCGATAGTGGTAGCGGCCGCGCAGACGCGAGAGCGGAGCAGGCGCCGGGCCGAGCACTTGGACGGCTCCTTCCCGCACAGCGACATGGCGGTGGGCCGTGTCGGCGAGCGCTTGTGTGGCGCGGCGGGCCTCGGCCTCCGCGCCGGCGTGGACACGGACCGAAACCAAACGGGAAAAAGGCGGATAACCCACCTCTTTGCGAGACTTGATCTCTTCTGCGTAGAACCGTTCGTAATCGTGCTGGGCCGCAAGACGCACGGCCGGATGCTCCGGTTGAAAGGTCTGCAGGACGACCTTGCCGGGTCGATCCGCACGCCCTGCCCGCCCTGCCACCTGCGCAAGCAGCTGGAACGTCCGCTCGGACGCGCGAAAGTCGGGAAAGGCGAGGCTTTGATCGGCGAGCACCACGCCCACGAGCGTGACCCGGGGGATGTCATGACCCTTGGTCACCATCTGCGTTCCGACCAAGACGTCGACCTCGCCGTCCCGCAGTCGATCGAGCACTGCCTCGACGCCATCCGCCGACGCGGTATCGCGGTCTAGGCGCGCGATCTTGGCCTTGGGGAAGCATTCTGCGAGCGCCCTCTCCAGCTGCTCGGTCCCCACCCCAAGCCGTTGATAGTCCTGCGCCCCGCAAGACACGCAGGGAGCCGCAGCTGCCCTGTGGAAATCGCAGTAGTGGCAACGAAGCGTGCCCTGACCGCGGTGCTCGGTCAGCGCGACGCTACAGGCGGGACACGTGGCGATCTCCCCGCAAGCGACACACCGCACGCTTGGCGAGAAGCCGCGTCGGTTCAAGAAGAGGATCGCTTGGTGCCCTCCAGCAAGGCACGCTTGCAACGCCGAGTGGAGCGGCCCGGAGAGCAGCGGGTGTCCGGTCGGCCCCTGCCGGTGCCGTCTGAGATCGACGATCTCGACTTCCGGCAACGTCGCGCCCGTCGCACGCGTAGGTAAGGAAAGCAGGCGAATCCGACCCTTGGTGGCGCGGTGGTACGTCTCGATCGAGGGGGTCGCGCTCCCGAGGACGCACACGGAGCCGGCGTACTTGGCGCGCAACAGCGCCATGTCCCTCGCGTGATAGCGAAAGCCTTCGTCCTGCTTGAAGGATGGATCGTGCTCCTCGTCGACGACAATCAACCCGAGATCCGAGACCGGCGCGAACAGCGCCGATCGCGCGCCGATTGCGACCTGCACCCGGCCCCGGCGCAGCGCCTGCCATGCATCGTCTCGCCGTCGCATCGTGAGGCCGCTGTGAAGCACTGCGATCTCATCGCCGAACCGCGCGCGAAATCGCGCCACCAATTGTGGCGTCAGCGCAATCTCGGGCACCAGGAGCAATGCTCCGAGCCCCGCAGCTCGAGCGCGATCGATGGCGCGCAGATACACCTCCGTCTTGCCCGATCCCGTCACCCCATGCAGCAGGAACGCCTCGCCAGTCTTTTCGTCGATCGCGCCGCCAATCGCATCGAGGGCGAGCCGCTGTGCTGCGCTTGGCTCGGGCGGACGGTCGCGGTCGACCGGCGTGCGAAAAAAGGGATCGCGGATGGCTTCCACCTCCTCAAACGAAACCAGCCCCTTGTCCGCGAGTGATCGAACCACCGCCCGCGGGTCGCCTAGATCTGCCCGCAGGTCATCAAGCGACACGGGACCGAGCTTCAGCCGATCCATGAGCCTCCTCTGCCGAGTGCCCAAGCGAATGCCCTCGGCGTCCCTGCCAGTCGCGGTGATCTCCCAGGTCGTTTGGCGCGCGACGCGCTGGCCGGGGAGGCTCTCCTCGGCTTCGAGAAAACCGTCGGCGCGCAGCCTTCGCATCGCCCCGGTGGGAAGCGCCGGCGCTGCGGCCCGGAGCACCTCGCCAAGCGGGTGCATGTAGTACTTCGCGGCTTGCTCCAAGAATCGTAGGAGCTCGGGCGTGAATACCGGCTCGGGGTCGAGCAGCCCGGCCACGGAAAGCGCCCGAGTCACGCCGTCGGGGAGCTCGTCGCGCCCGCCGACGACGAAGCCAGCAAGCTTTCGGCGGCTGAAGGACACGGCCACTCTGCTCCCCGGGCTGAGGGCGCCATGTAGACCAGCCGGAACGCTGTATGTAAACACTTTGCGAAGCGGCACGGGGAGCGCAACCTCGACGTACGGCGAAACAATCGACTCGGATGGCTCCGAAGGCATGGACCTAGGTACGCTCGATCAGCGTTCCATCAGAACGAAACCTACCGCGTCTACGCTCTGGATCGCGCGAGTACACCGCAAACGACAGATCGTCTCGTTCTCCGGCGGCCAATCGGCACGCACCTGCCATGGCGATCATCGCCGCATTGTCGGTGCACGAGATCGGCGGTGGGATGAAAAGGCGGATGCCGTTGTCCGCGCAAACCTCCTCCGCCCGCGCGCGCAGGCCCCGATTGGCAGCAACCCCGCCGGTGATCACCAGTTGGTCCATCCCCTCTTGCTGGCACGCGAGGATCGACTTGCGCACCAAGCTTTCCACGATGACCGCCTGAAAGGACGCGCACAGATCGGCAAGTGCTTGATCGTCCTCGGGAACGCCTTCGCGCTGAATGTGTCGCGCAAGCGCGGTCTTGAGCCCCGAGAAGCTGAAATCGAGCGTCTTGCGAGAAGCCATTGGCAGAGGAAACGCGATGGCATCGGGACGGCCGCGCGCGGCGAGCTTGTCGATGATGGGCCCGCCCGGATATCCGAGGCCCAACAGCTTTGCAACCTTGTCGAAGGCCTCGCCCGCTGCGTCGTCGCGCGTTTGCGCCAAGAGCGCAATGTCGTCGAAGTCTTGGACTCGATAGAGCGCCGTGTGACCGCCGCTCACGAGCAGGCCGACGAACGGCATGGAAGGCAAGACCGCTGCTTCCTTTCCTGGCCGCCGGAGGTAGATGGCGAACAGATGACCATCCAAATGGTTCACGCCGACCAACGGCTTGCCGAGGCTCCACGCCAACGCCTTGGCGATCTGTACGCCGATTAGGAGCGAGCCGACCAAGCCGGGCCCCTGCGTCACTGCGATCGCATCCACCCTTTGCAAGCCGCCCGGAACCTTGTCGAGCGCCTCGCGCAAGACGGGGATGATCGCCTTCATGTGGGCTCGCGAAGCGAGCTCGGGAACGATGCCTCCGTAGGGGCTATGCACTGCGATCTGACTCGCGACCACGTCGGCCAGAACCTCGCCGTCGTCGGTGACCAACGCCGCGGCCGTTTCGTCGCACGAGCTCTCGATGCCCAAGACTCGCATCAGAGCTGCTCCCGCTCCAGCGTGAAGACTCCGAAGTAGTCACACTGCCCCGAGTTCAGCTCGGCGCAATCTGCGGGATCACAAATGATGGACCCTTCGGCGCGAAGGACCACACCACCCGCGATCACCCGCACCTCGATGCTCCCCCCGCGGATGAGCGAAATGAACACCATCGCGTCGCGGCCGGCGAGCGGCCCGGACTCGGGTCGTGCGACGAAGATGAAGTTGCGAACCCTGCCGCCGCCCGGGAAGTCGTAGAGCCCGAGTTGATCGTGCGCGAGCGGCGCGATTGGCAGAAGAGGGGTTTGTTCGAAGGTGGGCCCGCAGTCCTCTCCACTGGTCGAAATGCTGCCAGGCTCGTCGTATTGGCGATCGGGATCGAAAGTGAGCTCCAGGGTCACACCGGACGGAAAGCCGCGACGAATGAACGAGCAATCGATGCCGTCCGGGCAATTGAGCGGGTCGTTCACCCCGGCGATGTCGCCACGGTAGACCTCGCCTTCGTCCGTCCGGAACTCGCCAAGGGTGTCACAGCCCCAAAGCGCGATCACAATGCAGACCCACCAGCAGCGCCGCATGCAGCGAAGCATAGCAGAGAGCTACAGGCTGGCTCGGAGGGTCTTGCTCGCGGAAAGCCAGCGCCGATAACCGGGGGCATCGCCGGCCTTCGCCGCGAGCGAGGCGGCCTCCTCGTAGCGGCGCTGCGCGTCACGAGCGCGTCCGGCGAGCTCGTCGATGGAGCCGAGCATGCCCACGGCACGCGCAACCAGGCTGGTGCTCCCGTTTTTCCGGCTCATCTCCTCTACGCTATGAAGCTCGAGGGCAGCCCCCTCGTGATCGCCCGCAGCGGTCAACGCATCCGCCAGCTCCAGTTTCGTTCGTGCCAGAGTCTCCTCGGGCGCGCCCATCTCCGCGAACAGCTCCAGGGCGCGACGATATGCGTTGGCCGCGTGTCGGGGATCGCCATCCATCCGTCGGATGCGGCCGATCGCGACCTGTAAATGCGATTCGACCGATGGCTCGACGCCTGCGACGAGCTCGAGCGCCCGTCCGAAGTGGCGCATCGCATCGCGCGGCCGGTCTCTTCGCCCCGCGATGCGCCCGAGTGACAACAGCATCTTCGCACGCGCCGCGCTCTTGGGAGCAGTCAAGTCGAGGGCCTCACGCAAGACACCGTCGGCCCCAGCCGGGTCACCCGAGCGCGCCAACGCTTCGGCAAGCTTACGGCTGAACGTCGCCATCGCGGAGTCGTAGACGGTGTCCCCGCTTTCCAGCGTCTCACGGCGAGCCAGCTCGAGCGCTCGCTGATATTGCAACACCGCACCGAGATGATCTCCGCGAGCCATCGCCGAATCGCCGGCCTTTTCGAGAACGACCAGGCTGGTTACCGGATCAACGCCCTGGAACGCGTGGAGGGCGCGAACTTCCTGCGGCGCTCGCTGCTCGCTCAACACCCGATACGCCTGCCGATGCAGAGCGCGGCGTGCTTCAGCGGGGATCGATGCAGCCACCAGCTCGGCAATGAATGGATGCGTGATGCTGATTCGCGAGCCGTTTAGTTGCACGAGGGAGTTGCCGGCGAGCTCGTCGAGACCGGACAGCTGTTCGTTGCCCGACACCATGCGCAGCGTGTCGAGCTCGCAGGTACGACCGAGCACGGCGGCAGCTTGAAGTAGCCGCTGGGCGTCGACCTCGAGGCGCTCGATGCGTTGCGCTATGGCATCAGCCGTCCGTGGGGGCGGCCCTTCCTCAGGAGAGATCCCGAGGGCCTCTAGCTGCTCGAGGTGCAACGGGAGCACATTGCCGCCAAGAGACTCGGTCAGCTTGTCGAGACCCGAGACCAAGCGCAGATGGTAAGAGCCGGCCAAGAAGCGCTCGGCCTCCTCCGAGCTCAGCCCCTGCAGGACGACCACCTCGTCGGCGAGCACGCCGCGGTCATGGTCGCCGGCCGTGACCAAGAGCACCGGCTCGTTGCCCAACACCCGCGATAGCTCGGTGATGGTTCGCTGGGTCAACCCGTCACAGTGCGACAGGTCGTCGACGATGAGCATGACTCGACCGCTCGACGCGCGGGCCTTCGCTCTCCGCACCGCGCAGGCGAGCGCCTCTGCGACGGCCCCGGTGCGCGGTCTGTTGTCACTCCCCGAAAGCCCTGCCGGGTGCATGACCTCGTGGATGCCTGCACCGGCTAGCTCCGACCCGAGCTCGCCCCCTCGATTGGCCATTCTGGCGAGCTCGGACTCGTCGACTTCGAGGAGCTCGGCCAAGATCGTCTGGATTGCCGAATAGGGAACCGGCGCGCCCGTCGAATGGGCGCCTGCGCCAATCACGAGGTCTCCTTCACTCGCGGCAATCTCCGCCGCCTCGGTCAGAAGCCGCGTCTTGCCGACCCCGGGCTCCCCGACGATGTGAACCCAATGCGCACCCTGGGCGGCTGCACGGCGAGACTCCCGAATCGTTCCAAGAACGTCCTGTCGCCCGACGAACTCGCGTTGCGAGCCGAGGGGCGGATAGAACGAGGGCCGGAGCGACCGGTTGCTCCCGATCGACGGCTGGGGCTCGGCCAGCCGCGCACCGCACTCACCACAGAAATTCTGCGAGGGTGACGCGGGCGCACCGCAGCTCGGACAGGGCGTGACGGAGATGCGCTGGGCACTCAGCTCTTCGAGGACGCCCCGCAGCGCCTCTTGCATCTCGCGGGCGACTTGAAAGCGTTGTTTGGGATCTTTGGCGAGAGCCCGCATGGTCGCCTCGGCGAGTTGATCCGGGATGCCGCGCCTCGGGCTTTCCTTGCGCGGATCCGGAATGGGATCGTTGAGATGCCTCAGCACGACTCGCGTGGGTGTGTCGTCGATGTAGGGAAGACGTCCCACCAGTAGCTCGAACAGCACGACGCCCAGCGCATAGAGATCGCCGCGACCGTCCACCCCATCGCCACGCCCCTGCTCGGGCGACATGTAGTCGGGCGTACCGCACACCAGGCCGGGCTTGGTAATCGAGCTTTCCTTGCCAACGATGGTGGCGAGGCCGAAGTCCACCACCTTGACCAGATCCTCGCCCGATCGAAGCGGACGCAAGATGATGTTCTCGGGCTTCAAATCGCGATGGACGATGCCGAGCTCATGGGCCTCGCCGAGCGCGTCGAGCGTGTGGATCAAGATCTTGCACACACGCTCGATCGGCAGCGGCCCTTCTTCGTGCATCACGAGCGCTAGGTCCTTGCCGCTCAAGAACTCCATCGCCAGATAGAGCACGCCGTCATCGGTCCGCCCAAAGTCGATGATGCTGACGCTGTTCGGATGGTTCAGGCGGCTCGAGGCCCGGGCCTCCTGGTAGAAACGTGCAACCGTCTGCTCGTCTCCGAGAAGATGCGGATGAATGACCTTGACCGCGACGGTGCGTCCCAGCGTCGATTGCTCCGCCTTGTAGACGCGGCCCATGCCGCCGACGCCGACCACCTCCTGGAGCAGGTAGCTGCCACCGACGACGCGGCCCACCAACGGGTCCGACGATCCTGGCCCTCCCACCTCGTCCGATGGCGCCCCGCAGGCGGAGCAAAAGCGCGCCGCGTCTTCGACCGACGCGCCGCATTGAACGCACAAACGCACCAATGCAGGATATCTCAGCCGTTGGCCGACTCAAACTTGCCCGACCAGGCTGAACACCTGGCCGGGGCGCGCTACCTTCCGGCCGAAATCGACAACAATGCCCCGCCTGCTAGAGTCTGGCCCCGTGAGGCGGCGGCTGGGAACCTGGCTCCTTGTGAGCCTGACCACGATCGGTTGTGCGACCACGGGGACCTTCAAAAACGGGCTGTATCAGGGCGCGGAGACCTCCTATCGGATAGCCCCCCTGGGTCCCGGCTGGTCGCGCGTGACCGTCGATCACCAAAACGACCTGGCATGGCACAACGAGGCCAAAGGGGCGGTGATGCATGTCGACTCCACCTGCGACCCGGCCTTCGACATCCCCCTCTCCGCCCTTCGAAATCACCTTCTGATCGGTTTCACCGAGCGCGAAACCGTGGAGGAGCAAATCGTGCCCATGGACGGTCGGGAGGCGCTCCGTACGCACATGACCGCCAAGCTTGATGGCGTGCCGCGTGACATACTCCTACAAATCCTGAAAAAGGACGGCTGCGTGTACGATTTTGGGCTGATCACTCCGCCGGGTCCGAGCTTTGAAGAGACCGTGGGAGACTTCAACCAGATGGTCGCCGGGTTCACTACCATGACGGGCAAGCCGTGACGACTGCAGCGCCATCGACGCAGCCTCGCAATTTCACGACCTGGGCCGACTACCAGATCCGGCGCCTTCGATACTTCGCCGAGGAGGTCGGGGAATCGACCCTCCTCGCAATGCGAACCTTCCGAACCATGCTCACCTCGCGCTTCGATCTTTCGGAGTTCATCTACCAGCTCGAGCAGCTCGGCGTCCGAAGCATCGCCATCGCTGCAGCCACCGCCATCTTCGTCGGCATCGTCATGACCATCCAGTTCGCCGTGTCGATGGAGGCCTTTGGCGCCAAAGAAACCCTCGGGCGGGTGGTCGCGGTCTCCGAGGCGCGGGAGCTCGCCCCGTCGCTGACGGCCCTGGTCGTCGGAAGCCGAATCGCCGCGGGTATCGCGGCCGAGCTGGGCTCGATGACGGTCACCGAGCAGGTGGACGCAATCCGAGCGCTCGGGGCCGACCCCGTCCGCAAGCTCGTCGTGCCCCGCATGGTCGCCTGCATCGTGATCATGCCGTTGATCACCTTCATCGCATTCATCTTGGGCATGATGAGCTCGATGCTCGTAGCGGCGCTGTCCTACGGCATCCCGATGACTTTCTTTTCCTCGACGGCGCTTGACTCACTCGGGGTGAACGATTTTGCCAGCGGTGTCTTGAAGACCCCGTTCTTTGGATTCTTGATAGCTCTGCTCGGCTGTCATTTCGGCCTACAGACGCGGGGAGGAACCGAGGGTGTGGGCCGGTCGACAACGCGTGCCGTCGTCGTGGTGTCAATCAGCATCCTCATGGCTGACGCGCTGCTAACGCAGATTTTCGTGAGCATCGGCACGCTTTGAGCCCTCGATAGATCGAAACGGGGACGTCGAACGTCCTACCGAACGTGGCTCGCTGGATCGGTATCGGAGCGGTTCTCATGATGGCAGGCTGCTCGTATGAGTCGCCCGGACCGCAACTGGCCGAGGCCGGGCTACGGCCGTCGCTCATGAGCGCCCCGGCGCTCGATGTTGCCAGGCTCGCCAAGACCGACGACTGCGCGCAGTGCCACGTCGACGTGGCCTCTCACTGGATGCACAGCGCGCACGCGTACGCCTCTTTCGACAACCCTTGGTATCGCGCGAGCGTGGATTCGTTCCGGACGCACGGTGGCAAGACGGAAAGCCGCTTCTGCGCCGGATGTCACGATCCTCTGCTTCTGATGTCGGGAAAGATCGACCGGGAAGTGGGCCCGGAGGACGATTTGGCGTACGCGGGCATCACATGCCTCGTTTGCCACAGCGTCGAGGCAACGAGACTCGACGGAAACGCCAGCTTCGACCTGACCGACGCTTCCGTCTTGATCCCTGACCCGGCCAGCCCTTCCGAGATCGAAGCGCATCGCCGACGGCTCACGCTTCCCCCGCTACGCACGGCGGCGCTTTGTGGCTCCTGCCATCGCTCTTTCAGCGGTCCGTCGATCGGCAATGCAAACCATCTGCCTGGCATCGACGACATGGGCGACTGGGCCTCCTCGGTCTTCGGAGGGGGCGTCCCCGAGCATCTCGTGGCTGCATCGTCCGAGAGCTGCCAGAGCTGCCACATGCCCAAGGAAGCCGCGACGAAGGCCGAGATGGCAGGCGCGAAGGACGGACAGGTGAGCGGGCATCGCTGGGCCGCTTCCCACACGGCGATGACGGCGCAGCTTCCGAGCCCGGGGCACGCACGCCAAGCCACCGAGGCGCTCGAGGGCGCCGTGGTGGTGGACATCGGCAACGTGCACGCCGCAGAGCGCCGATATCTGCTGCCTGAGCGCGCGGAGCTCCGCGGAGGCGAGCGTCTCGTCTTCGACGTGGTGGTGCAAAACGAAAGTGTGGGACACCGATTTCCGGGCGGTGTGCGTGACTTGCACGACACCTGGATCGAGGTCGAGCTTTGGGATGCCGCGGGAAAGCTTCTCGGAGCGTCGCGCCCTACCCTCCAAGGCCAAGAGGAAGTGTTCCTGTTCAGGGCCACGATGCTCGACGAAGCGGCAAGCCCCGAGGTTCTGCACAGCGTCCATCGCTTCTCGGCGCCGGCCTTCGATAGGACGCTTGCGCCGCACGATGCCCGAGCGATTCGATATTCGGTCAGGCTGCCGAAGCGTCTCGCGCTGCCGCTTCGAGTCGAAGCACGGGTCGTGCACCGAAAGCACAGCTTGCAGTTTCAGACCTTCGCCTGCCGAGCAAGCCGTACCGAACGGGGAAGCGGATTCACGCAAGGTGCGCAGGCTCGGGGCAAGGTCGCTCTCGACCCGTGTTCGAAGCAACCCGTGACCGAAGTGGGACACGCCACTTCGTGGATGGGCCGCGGTGCGTCGGCTCGAACGCGTCTCGGGGGCGCCGCCCGGCCCAGTGTCGAACGGTTGCTCAGCCAAGGATTGGCGCTCCTCCACGCAACCGAGGAGCACGTCGCCGCCGCGACGCCGACCATCCGTCGCGCCCTTGCGTTGGCCCGGCGATCTGGATCACCCGAGCTACAGGCACGTGCCTTGGTTCTTCTCGCACGACTGTCATCCACGCAAGGCCGGCTGGAGGAAGCCCTTGCGCTCGCCCGATGCGCCGAAGCGCTCATCGGTTCGCACCCGGTGCTAGATCGTGTCCGGGGAGACGCCTATGCGCGCGTGTGGCAATGGCGACGGGCCGCCCACGCATACCAACGAGTCACCGAGGCATCGCCGCTCGATTGGCGCGCATGGCGCGACCTCGCGCGGGCCTATGGGAGCCTCTCCGACGATGCGAGGGCGCTCGCGGCCGCGGAAGCAGGGCTGCGCCTCGCCCCCCGCGACGAGGCGTTGCTCCGAAGCCGTGCTCTCGCGCTCGAAGGCATGGGCAGCCCGGAGGCGGAGCGCGCCAAGCAGCGTTGGCTGGCGCACCGCACGCCCGATGATCAGCCGGCGCTTCTTGCCACTTGTGAGAAAACACACCGCAGGTGCCGTAGGGACCGACAACCCATACCGCACTACACGCTCACACCCGATACGAAAGCAATTCACGCGAGCGCGGATCCCAGATAGGATTGGGACGATGTCCAAGCGGTATCAGAAAAAGAGCGCCACCACGAAGAAGCGCGACAAGAAGGGCCGAGGTCCATCGCGCAACGTGATCGGCGGCGGACAGACCACCGGAGTCATGGGTAACATGGTGCACGGGTTCCGGCGCGCCATCGGCTCGGACTCTTCGAAGGACGGCAAAGGCAGCAGCCTTCTGTGGACGGCCGTGCTGGTCACGGCTGCCATCGCCATCGTCGCGTGGAACTTCGCGCGCTAGACCGAGTGTACTCGGTCTAGTCGCGGATCGCCTTCCACCGCAACCAGTGGTCGGCCAGCACGAGCGCCACCATGGCTTCGCCCATGGGTACGAACCGGGGCAGGACGCACGGGTCGTGACGGCCGGTCGTGCGAATCGTCGTCGGCTCGCCGCTCGACGTCACCGTGTCCTGCGCTCTTGGAAGGCTGCTCGTCGGTTTGACCGCGGCACGGGTGACAATGGGCATCCCACTCGAAATGCCGCCAAGCATTCCGCCATGCCGATTGGACCGGGTGACGATCCTACCCTGCGCATCGGCCTCGAAGGGGTCGTTGCTTTGGCTTCCGCGGAGCGTCGCGACCGAAAAACCGGCGCCGTACTCGACGCCCATCACGGCCGGTAGGCTGAACAGGGCCTTGCCCAGGTCGGCCTTGAGCTTGTCGAAAACCGGCTCGCCCAAGCCGGCTGGCACTTCGTAGGCCGCGATCTCGGCAATCCCGCCGACGGAGTCCTGGTCCTTACGCACCTTTCCGATCAGCTCCACCATCTGGGCAGCCGCGACGGGATCCGGACACCGGACGATGTTCGGCTCACCATCGGGGAGCCGCTCCACTTGATCCAGCGTGACTCGTCCCGAGATCGACGCCTTGATGTCTCCGACCTGCGTAACGTAGCCGACCACCTCGCCGCCGAATGCGTGAGACAAGAGCTTCTTGGCGACTGCCCCCGCGGCAACACGCACCACCGTCTCGCGGGCGCTGCTTCGCCCTCCTCCCCGGTAGTCGCGACGACCGAACTTGGCGTCGAAGGTATAGTCGGCATGCCCGGGGCGGTAGACGTCCTTGATGTTGCTGTAGTCCCGAGAACGCTGGTCTTCGTTGCGGACGAGTATTGCGATCGGCGTACCGGTGGTCTCGCCTTCGAATACCCCGGAAAGAATCTCGGGTGCATCGGTCTCTTTTCGCTGGGTGACGATCTTGCTCTGCCCGGGTCGCCTTCTCTCGAGGTCGGTAGCGATGTCGGCCTCGGACAAGGGAAGGCCCGGGGGGCACCCATCGATGATGACGACGTTCGCAGGCCCATGGCTCTCGCCGGCAGTCGTCACGCGAAAGAGTTGGCCGAACGTATTACCAGGCATGCAAGCTCACTCTTGAGGGCCTCGGTTGCGGCCGATCGTGCGCCCAACGAAAAACGGCCCCATCTGCTGGATGTACTGCGACGTCTGTACGGTCCCGCGCATCGCCTGCACCACGTGGGACAGCGGGTGAAGCTCTGCTCCGATCAACCCGATCAGAAATTCGTTGTCGTTCGCGTCGAGACCATGGCAGGCGAGACGAACGTCGTGCGCCAGATTCTGTTCGCCGTATGCGCGGCCAATCGTCGCGTGCTCGCGCAGGATGCCGCCCTTTTCCTTTGGCTCGAGTTGCTCGAAGGATCCACTCCTGCGCAACGGGTACCACACGGCCCAGTTCCATTCCGGGTTGAGCACCGTCTGCCGGGGCCGATCGAGAAGCCAGAACGCCAAGTCGTTCTCGTAGCCGCTGCTGTAGGTACGACCGATCATGGTGAGCTCCGGGCGCAGCGTCCAGTTGCGCATGGGCTCCGCCTCGAACAGCGGCCGAACCGAGTCTACGAAGATCGCCGGATCCTCGCTGAAGGTCAGCAGCGCGATGCCTCGCGGATCGTTCACGTCTGCGTAGACCACCGAAGGGATGTCGGCCTCCCTCAGAGCCGAAAGCAGAGCCTCTTGGCCGCCGGAAATCGAAGTGCCCGCAGGTACCTGAAAAACCAACAACTGCATGAACAGCCGCCGATCCATGACTTGTGGCTGTCCGTCCTTGGGAGCACCACGCTCCCTCGTGTCGATCTGAGGCAACCCCCTCGGGCTGCCGCCTTGATGTTGTGCCGAGTGACCCATGAGACGACTCATAGCGCTTTTGCGGCCTCGCTGCACAGTGTACGCTCGGGCGGCGATGATGCGTGCATTCAAGATTCTCGCCGCGATTCTGATTCTCGGGATCTTGGCCTTGGTCGTCGTCGCGTACTCGTTTCACGAGCCAAGACCCGAAGGCAGGCAGGGCCCCGAAGCCGATGCGCTCGCGAGGTCGATGGAGGAGGCCGTCAACAAGGAGGCCTGGGATCGCACCGACGTGTTGCGCTGGTCATTCTTCGACGAGCACCACTACGTCTGGGACAAGAAGCGTGGTTTGGTGGAGCTTCGATGGGGCGAGTCGCGCGCGTTGTTCCGAACCGGAGATCAAACCGGCCGCGTGTGGAGCCATGGCGCCGAGCAAGCCGGCGAGGAGCTCGAGCAAGCCCTCAAGACGGCCTATTCGTATTGGGTGAACGACTCCTTTTGGTTGAACCCCGTCGTGAAGCTGTTCGATCAGGGGGTCGAGCGTGCGGTCGTGAAGCTCGAGGACGGCCGAGACGTGCTCCTGGTGACCTACACCTCCGGGGGCGTGACTCCAGGGGATGCGTATCTGTGGATCCCTGGACCAGACGGTCTTCCCGAGGCCTGGCGAATGTGGGTACAGATCATCCCCATCGGCGGCATCGAAACCACGTGGGAGGGATGGGTCGAGCTGAGCACCGGTGCGAAGATCGCCACGCAGCACGAAGCTGCCGGACGCTTGATGACCTTCATCACCAATCCAGCAGGAGCACAGAGCCTCGAAGCGCTGGGGGTCGAACCAGGACTGTTCGATCCACTCCTCGAGCAGTGAGCATCCCTCATGGCGTGACGGGTCGGGTGACCGTGAAGACACCCATCACGACGAGGAGCGCGCCGAGAATGCTGAGCGCATTCGGATATTCGCCGAAAAGAAGCATGCCCCAGGCGTAGGCGAGGACGATTTGCAGGTAGGTGACCGCCGATGCGCGGCTGGCAGTCTCCAGCCGAAGGCCCTTGGTGATTTCGATCTGGCCGAGCTGCGCGGCCACGCCGATTCCCAGCAACAAGAGCCACTCCACGCCCCGTGGAACGACCACGCCTTCGAGGGCCAAGACCGGGAGCGATGCAGGGCCCGTCACCAGAGGAAAGTAGAAGACCACGACCATGTGGTGCTCGGTGGCGCCGAGACGCCGGATGACCACGTACGCAACGGCCGAGAACACCGCTCCCGTGAAGCCAATGGCAACCGCAATCGGATCCAATGCAGCGCCCTGCTCGAAAAGGAACGTGGGCTGCGCCACGAGCACCACACCAATCATGCTGAGGATCGTCGCGATCACCTCGATCCAGCGCAGCCGCTCCTTGAGCGCGAAGACTGCGAACAGCGCCGCCAGCATCGGGTTGCAGAACTGAATCACCGTGGCGTCGGCCAGCGGGAGATGGCTGATCGCGTAGAAGTAGCAGCTAAGCCCCATGAAACCGGCGAAGCCGCGTGTCAGGAGTAGCTTCTTGTCGTTGCCCCAAGGATGAACGCCGAGGCTGCGAATGACCCACCAGCTCATGACGAGCGTGACCACTACGCGCCCCAGAACGAGCTCCATCGTGGGCAGCCGCTGTCCGGCGACCTTGGCGCAGACGCTCATGGCGCTGAAAAAGAGGGTGCCCATGAGCATGTGGCGGATCCCGAGCGTCAGGCGTGGCGGCACGTCGCGGGTTGTGTCTGCTAATGCGCCGGGCGCAAGCTGGTGATAGGAGAAGCCCATGAGAACGCTCACGAGAAGCTTCGCGCAGGGCCTGTTGGTCCTCGCGCCGGTTGCCATCACCATCTGGGTGGTTTGGATCACGGTGACTACGCTGGATCGGTGGCTCGATACCTCCATCCCGGGGCTCGGCCTGTTGATCGCCGCAACCGGAATCACCTTGATCGGCTACCTGACCGGCAATGTCGTCGGAACGAAAGTCGTCTCTTGGTTGGAGGCCGGCATGCAGCGCGTGCCGATCATTCGAATCCTCTACAGCTCGCTGCGGGACCTTTTCAGCGCATTCGTGGGCACCAAGCGCAAGTTCGACAAGCCGGTCGCCGTCGAGCTCAATCCACACGGGCTCAAGGTGCTCGGCTTCCTCACCAGCGAGCGCTTCGATGATCCACAGCTCGCAGATCACGTCTCCGTCTATCTACCGGAGTCCTACAACTTCGCCGGAAACCTCATCGTCGTCCCGAAGAGCCGCGTTCGCCCACTCGACGCCGACGGCGCCGAGTTCATGGCGTTCATCATGTCGGGAGGAGTCACGGACATGAGCGCGGCCAAGACCGTCGCGGACGGGAAGAGCTTGTGAGGTGGTTGTCGTGGTAGCGCAATGCCGACGCTTGCGCTGGCGCTGACGCTGAGAACGGGTATCCTCGCGCTCATGGCAGCAGTAGTTTTCGAATCTCCCCGCGATCTCCAAGGCGCCGTCGGAAAGCATCTCGGCTACAGCCGGTGGCTCACCATGACGCAAGATCGGATCGACGAGTTCGCCGATGCGACCGAAGACCATCAGTGGATTCACGTCGACGTCGAGGCCGCCAAGAGCGGCCCGTTCGGTGCGACCATTGCGCATGGATATCTGACGCTCTCGCTGGTCAGTCACTTCATCACGCAAATCATGGAGGTCCGCGGCTTCGAGTTCGCGGTCAACTACGGAACCAACAAAGTCCGATTTCCTGCGCCAGTGAGGTCAGGAGCGCGAATTCGTGGAGGAGCGGAAGTGGTATCGGTCGAGGAGACCAAGGGCGGCATCATGTCGGTCGTGCGAGTCACGGTCGAGATCGAAGGCGAGGACCGTCCCGGCTGCATCGCAGAAACGGTGAGCCTCTACTTCCCGAAGCCCTAGGCGCGGTATACGCGGGCGTGCGAGTCTAGGCGACCAACGAAAACGAATCGGCGAACTTACGGAGCAGCTCGAGGGCTTGGTCCATGTCCTCGTACGTATGGCCCCGGGTGACGTTCAACCGGAGCCGTTCTTGGCCCTCTTTGACGGCCGGATACATGATCGGCACCATCAGCACGCCGTTCTCGAGCAGAGCCACGTGTGTAAACATCGCCTTGGTTTCGTCGCGAATCATGATCGGCATGATGTGCGTGTTGCTATGACCCAGATCGAAGCCGATCTCGGTGAGACCCTTGCGCATGTAGGCTGCTTTTTCGTGCAGCTCCGCGACCAACGCGGGGCCGTCCGCCTCGAGCATGTCCAGGATGGTGCTCGCCGCCGCAACGATGGGCACGGGTAGCGATGCGCTGAACAGGAAGGACCGGGCGTTGTGCTTGATGAAGTCGACCACGTCCGCATCGCCCAGAAGAATGCCTCCGATCCCGCCAAACGTCTTCGAGAAGGTACTGACTACGACTGGGATCTTCCCCTCAAGCCCGTACTTTTCGATGATGCCGCGTCCACCGGCCCCGAGGGTGCCTGTGCCGTGCGCGTCGTCGCAGACCAGGGCTACGTTTTCGTGCCGTGCGCATACTTCGACGAGCTCTTCCACGTGGCCCTCGTCCCCATCGAGCGAGTAGATGCCTTCGACCAGCACGAGGGCGTTCTTTCGTTCGCGCTTGCGTAGAACCCGATCGAGGGCCTTGGCGCTGTTGTGGTTGAAGAAGCGGACCTCGGGCGCCCGCATGGGCGTGCCTGCCGCCAAGAACGTGCCATCCAGAATGCAGGCATGGCTCAAGTTGTCGAGCACCAGCGTCGTGTCCTTGTCGGCAAGCGCCATGATGGTTCCAACCATCGCTTGGTAGCCCGTGGTGAAAATCAACGCTTTGTCGAAGCCATACCAGGCGGCCAATCGCTCCTCGAGCTCGACGTGCTTCGTCGCCGTCGCCTGCACGCGCGACGAGCCCAGCCCGCACGAAAACTGATCGACGGCTTCTTTGGCAGCCTCCTTGACCTTCGGGTGGTTCGTGAGCCCGAGGTAATCGTTGGAGCTGAAGTTGACGATCGGCTTGCCGTGGATCGTCGTGTGCAACCCACCGGACTCGAACGGTCGGAAGTAGGGATAGATCTGCTTCTCTTGTGCATCGCGCACCCGTTGAAGCTCTGCGTGGGCCTTGTCGGTAATCCAGCTCATATGCTCTCGAGGGCCGTAACGTAACGTAAATTCCAGCACATTCCACCTTTGAAACAGGCCGAGCGGCCAGTTTTCAAAGGCTTGACGCTGATCGGGAAGCCAAGCATATACGGGCGGCAATGTCGGATAAGCTGAAAGAGGAGCTGAGGGGAATCATCATCGAGGTGACGGAAGTCGAGGACATCCCCGAACAGACCCCCTTCGCAGACCTTGGAATTGACAGCATGATGGCAATCGAGATCGTGGCCGACGTAGAGAAAGCCTACGACATCACGATCTCCGAGGACGAGCTTCCCGAGCTCACCCATCTCAACGCGGTCTACGAAAAGGTCAGGGAAAAGCTGGGTCAGGCTGGCTGATTTCGGTGGCGCTACTTCGGGCGGCCGAAAATCTTCGAGCCGGGCGGCACCGATTTCGTGAGCCAGACGTTGCCGCCGATGACGGAGCCCTTTCCGATGATCGTCTCGCCTCCGTGTATCGAGGCACCTGCGTAGATCGTCACATCGTCTTCGATGGTGGGATGCCGCTTCTTGCCGCGACGGCCGCCAACCTCGTCGCGCGACACGCTCAGGGCTCCGAGAGTCACCCCCTGATAGAGCTTGACGTTTCGCCCGATGATCGCCGTTGCACCAATCACGACACCGGTGCCGTGATCGATGAAAAAGCTTTCGCCGATCTCCGCACCCGGATTGATGTCGATTCCGGTTTGGCTGTGTGCGTTCTCGGTGATGATTCGTGGGATCATGGGGACGTCTTCGAGATACAGCTCGTGGGCCACCCGATATGCTGAGATCGCTTGTATGCTCGGATAGCTGAACACGACCTCCTCGATGCTGGAGGCGGCTGGATCACCGTCGTAGGCTGCACGCACGTCAGCATTGAGGATCCTCCGGAGCTCTGGAAGCTTTTCGAAAAGACGCAGAACCACTTCCTCGCTCCATCCATCCGGTTTGATGTGGCGGAGGCGGCCCATGCGCTCCTGATATCTGACCGCGCGATCGATCTGCTCGACCAGGATGTCCTGCGCGGGATACAAGTGCTCGCTCAGGGCGTAACGAAGATTCGTACGGTTGAGAGAGCGTGTGCTGTAGAAGCCCATGTAGAGCACGGGCATGATGTGGTTGAAGGCCGCGATGACGGCGCGCTTGTTCGGGAGTGCCGCGCTGTCGAGATTGTTGATCTCGTCCTCGCCATCGTACGAAGCAGTGATGACGTCGATCACGTTCTCGAGATCCTGATGACGCTTCGGTCCTTTTCCGTGCATGGATGCTCTATGTGTAGCACGAGCAGGCCGTCAACCAGTAAAACGCAAGGTCATGCGTTCAGCCAGCCGCGCTCTCGGTACCACTGCACGGCGTCGGAAAGCGACTCCCGCAAGGGCCGGACCGAATACCCGAGCTCCCGGGTTGCTTTGTCGCGAGAAACGACCGCATTGGAGACGCTGGCCCGGAGCATGTCGGCGGTGATGAAGGGGTCTTTCTTGGTAACGGCGGCGCCGGCGAGAGCGAAGGGGAGCAAGACCCAGCCGAACCACAGAGGAAGAGCGCGGGTAGGTACCCGCGCCCCGGTGAGCTCTCCGTACATGGACACCATCTCCAAGATGGGCACGACGTCGCCCGTGAGAAAATAGCGCTCGCCTCGGCGCCCTTTTTCCGCCGCCGCAATCATGCCCTCGGCCACGTCCCTCACGTCGACGTAGTCGCTCAACAGATCGAGCAACACCGGAACGCGGCCGAAGTACATGTCGATCAGCGCAGCGCCGATCAAAGAAGGCTCGAAATCATACGGCCCGATCATCGAGCCCGGGTTCACGATAACCGCGTCGAGCCCGCGCTCGCAACCCGCGAGCACGATGGTTTCACCGATCGCTTTCGAGCGGTGATAGGCGCATTTCTCGTTCAGTGCGAGCGGTCGCTCTTCTGTGAGCGGCTCATCGAGGGGCGCGCGCTCTACGGCATGGTGAGAGCTCGTATGGACCAGACGAAGCCCCCGGGAAAGACAAGCTTCGACGACGTTGCGCGTCCCTTCGACGTTGGTGGGATACATCGACGGGTCTTTCTTCGGCCGGAGGTCGATCTTTGCGGCGAGGTGATACACCACGTCCATTCCGTCGACGGCGCGGGCTACGTCGCTCTGGTCGAGCACGGATCCCGACACGAAATCGATGTCGAGACCTTCGAGCGATTCAGGCCTTTCACCGGGCTGGAGCACTCGAACATGCTGGCTCTTTTCGAGCAACCTGCGAACGAGGACGTTGCCGAGGCGACCGCCTCCACCTGTGACTAGGGCCCGCACGGGGCGGAGTGAATCACGATTGGGGCGGTGTCTCAAGCCTTCGCGGTCTTCGCAAAAACCCGTGCGATGAGGTCCTTCGCTTCCTGCTGAACGCGGGCGAGATGCTCTCGCCCCTTGAAGCTTTCCCCGTAGATCTTGTACACGTCCTCGGTGCCGGAGGGTCGCGCGGCGAACCAGCCGTTGTCCGTCGTGACCTTGAGCCCGCCGATGGGCTCGTCGTTTTCCGGAGCCTTCGTGAGCACCTGTTTGATCGGCTCCCCCGCCAGCTCGGAGGCATCGATGTCCGACTCGCTCATCGCCTTGAGGGCGGCCTTTTGCTCCGGCGTCGCAGGCGCGTCGATGCGTTCGTAAACGGGATCCCCGAACTGCGCGGTCAGGCTGCGGTAGCATTCCCCCGGATCTCTGCCCGTGGTCGCCGTGATCTCTGCGGCAAGCAGATTGAGAAGAATTCCGTCTTTGTCGGTCGTCCAGACCGTTCCATCCTTTCGAAGGAACGAAGCGCCCGCGCTTTCCTCACCGCCGAACCCATACGACCCATCGATCAGCCCGTCGACGAACCATTTGAAGCCGACTGGCACTTCGGCGAGACGGCGGTGCAGATCACGAGCGACCCGATCGATCATCGCGCTGCTGACGAGTGTCTTGCCGACGGCCGCACGCTCGGGCCAATCACGCTCCGTGAACAAGTAGCTGATCGCCACGCTCAGATAGTGATTGGGATTCAGCAGTCCCCAGCTCGGTGTGACGATGCCGTGACGATCGAAATCGGTGTCGTTCCCAAATGCAATGTCATACTGGTTCCGCAGGTTGACCAACCCCGCCATGGCGTAGGGGGAAGAACAATCCATGCGAATTTTCCCGTCGCGATCGAGCGTCATGAACGAAAAGGTCGGATCGATCGTTTCGTTCACGATTTCCAGATGAAGCCCATGACGCTCGGCGATCCGTGGCCAGTACTCGATGCCCGCCCCGCCCATCGGATCGACGCCGATGCGCAAGCCTGCACCCGATATCGTCTTCATGTCGATGACGGACTCGAGGGCATCGACGTAGGGAGTGATGAAATCGTACATGTGCGTCGTCTCGGCGCGCAGAGCTGCATCGTAGTCGAGGCGCACGACATCCTTGAGGCCCGCTGCCAAAAGCTGATTGGCGCGTTGCTCGATCCAAGATGTCACTGCGGTATCCGCAGGACCTCCATGAGGGGGATTGTATTTGAAGCCTCCGTCCTCGGGTGGATTGTGCGATGGGGTGACGACGATTCCGTCTGCCTCGCGTTCGCTATTTCGGTTGTGCTCGAGAATGGCAAAGGAGATTGCAGGCGTGGGCGTGAAGTGCCCCTCGGCCGCAATGCAAGTTGTGATGCGGTTCGCAGCCAGAACTTCGAGCGCCGTCTTCGCAGCGGGCGTCGATAGCGCATGGGTATCGCTACCGAGATAGAGAGGCCCGTCGATGCCCTCGGCCTGTCGGTAGTCGCAGATGGCCTGGGTAGTGGCGAGAATATGCGCCTCGTTGAAGCTCAGGCGCAGTGCCGAACCCCGGTGACCCGAGGTGCCGAAGCTCACCCGATGAGAAGGCTGGCTCGGATCGGGCTTGCCATCGTAGTACGCGTCGATGAGCTTACCGAGGTCGACCAGAGCCTCTGGCGGAGGGGGTTGCCCCGCGAGCGGGTGTGCATTCATCGAGAGGCTTCTAGCAGCCAACCGATGGTTTGACGAAGCCCCGACACCGCTTGGTCAGTTGCCGCCGCCGAGCTGCTCGGAAAGGTAGCGCTCCTTGCCGATTACCTCGATCACGTGGAGCTGGGCCTCGAGCCAGTCGATTCCCTCTTCCTCGTCCTGGAGGATCGTTTCGAGAAGCTCGCGGGTGCCGTTGTCGCCTTTGCCCCGGCACAAGGCAATGCCGTCGTTCAGCCGCTTGACGGCATCGTACTCCAACTCGAGGTCGAGCCGGTGCTGCTCGATCGGATCCTCTCCGACCTTGACCGGGAAATAGCGCTGCATGTTGGGCACGCCTTCGAGGAACAAGATGCGCTCGATCACCTCGTCGGCGTGCTTCATCTCCTCGATGGACTCTTGTCTCTTCTTCAGGGCGAGCTTGTGAAAGCCCCAATCCTCACACATCTTCGAATGAATGAAGTACTGATTGATGGCGGTGAGCTCCGAGGTGAGGACCTCGTTCAGCACGGCGATGACTTCTTCGTTGCCCTTCATGGAGTTTCCTTCGTGCGAGCATAGAGACCGCCAACTTGGGTGGCAATGCTGCGCGCCTGAACTTGAAAGGCGATTTCAGTTGTTGCCTCAGCCTCGAGCTGCGCGCGCTGCGATCGAGCCTTGCGGGTCGTGGTGTATCTCGAGAAGGCGATCGATCGCCGGCCGACAGCCGCCGCAGCCGCCACCTGCTCCACAGGCTTCCCGGATCTCATTCGAGCTTCGAGCACCCGCGCTCAGGCACTGGCGAATGGTGGCGTCGTTGACCGCATGGCAGTGACACACGAGCATTTCCTGATTTATAGCGCATGGAAGTTGCAAATCAAATTCAATAGATTCCCTGCCCCAAAAACGCAATGATTCCGGGGATACACCCTACGCCTTACTCCGCTGCGTCCCAGGCCTGGTCGCCGTCGTTCGGACGGACAGAGGCGCTCGACCCCGCTTCGTCCGGGTCGAGGGGGCTGAGACCGACCGCTTGCAGAAGCGCGAGATCGGAGTCGTGGTCGGGATTGCCGGTGGTCAGAAGCTTGTCGCCAAAGAAGATGCTGTTTGCCCCTGCCATGAAGCACAAAAGCTGGGCCTCGCGGCTGAGCGATGCGCGACCGGCCGAGAGACGTACGCGCGCGCGCGGCATCATGATGCGGGCGGTGGCGCACATTCGAACGAGCTCGAGCGAATCGACGGGCTCTTGGTTGGCAAGCGGCGTGCCGGGCACCGCGACCAACGCATTGACCGGGACGCTCTCGGGATGCGGCGAAAGATTGGCGAGCGTGACCAGCATTGCCACGCGATCGTCGACGCTCTCCCCCATGCCGATGATGCCTCCCGCACACACCGAAATGCCAGCCGCTGCAACCCGCGCGATCGTCTGAAGCCGGTCCTGATAGCTCCGGGTGGTGATGATCGCGCCGTAATAGTCTTCGGACGTATCGAGATTGTGGTTGTAGGCGGTCAACCCCGCATCTTTGAGCTGTTGTGTTTGCTCGTCGTCCAGCATCCCGAGCGTCGCACACGCCTCGAGCCCGAGCGCTCGAACGCCGCGAACCATCTCGAGCACTTGCTGAAACTGACGGCTGCCCTTCTTGGGGCTGCGCCACGCAGCTCCCATACAGAACCGGCTGGCGCCAGCTTCCTTGGCCTGTCTCGCCTTGTCGAGGACGTCCTTCACGTCCATCAGACGCTCGGCCTCGACGCCGGTGTCGTATTTCGAGCTCTGGGGGCAGTACGAGCAGTCTTCGGGACATGCCCCCGTTTTGATCGACAAAAGCGAGCAAAGCTGCACCGCGTTGCGGGGTTGGGTGCGGCGATGAACCTCCTGCGCCCGAAACAGGAGCTCGGTCAACGGAAGATCGTGCAGCGCGCGCGCTTCTGCTTTGGTCCAATCGTGGCGGGCTTCGCTCATCTGCAGCCTTCTAGCAGAGTGCCTTGAAAGCGCTAGGTTCGCCGCGTAGGGTCCGTGAATCTTGACCGAGGGAATCGATTCACCCTTTGCTTCCGCGGCTGCCATCGCCACAACCAAAGACGAACCTTCGACGGTCGTGGCCTGGATGCCTCCACTCGCGTGGATGTCGGGCATCGCGGCTCTGTTCGATCTCATCATCAACCGCGCGCTCGTGAAGCTGGGTCATGACGCATGGTCGATGCAGGCATTGATTCGACTGGACCAATGGGGCGGCTTTGCTCGCAATCTGAGCGTCGTGAGTGGGCTGGTCGCCCTCTCGTTTTGCCTGGTCGCGCTTTCTTCACGAAAGAGCGGGCTGCCGCTTTCCGCACGTGGAGGCATCGCCGGCTTCGGATGGGTACTGATTCCGATCATCGCGCTGATGACTTTCTTGCCACGCGCATGGACCCGACCCGAGTTGGTTCTCGTCGTGGCCGGACTCGCGCATGCCTTGATGCTGTTGCTAATCCTCGCTGGGCTGCACTGGCGTTCCACGAAAGCCACGCTGACTGCGCTGGTGCTCACGCTGGTCGCCGCTTTCAGCGGGATCGTTTCGATGATCATCGCCTTGATCGGAAACAGGACGTATTGGGAGCAGACCGAACGCCTCTCGAACGCATTTCGGTGGTCGGGCGAGCTCGCCTATCTCGCGGTGCCGCTGGTCCTCGGTCTGGCGGTCTCGATCCCATGGCGAAAGACCCGTGGCAAAGCGGCGCTAGCCTTGTCGATGCTCGCTGCGGCATCGGTCGCGCTCGCGATGGTCGTTTGGCAGCGAGCAGCCGGACGGGATTGGCCGACGGTCTTGTACGGGGCCCTACGACTCGATCTCTTGCCCGACCGCCACACACTCGTCTACGCGGTGCCACTCGGCATCGGCTGGGCCGTGACCGCAGCAGCGGCAATCTCGAAGGATCCCGCACGCCGTCAGATGGGCGCGGCGCTCTTGCTGTTGCTCAGCAGCGGCTACGCGCCCCGCACGCCGGCCGCCCTGGTGACGACGAAAAACGCGACACGAGGTTCCACGGAACGCGGCGGCCAAGGCCGGGGCTTGACGGAACACGACACGGGGATGTGTCGAACGGCTCGGCTTAGGCGCTAGCGTGGGGGAGGCGGGGTGGGGATGAAGGGCCCACAACGCAGCGTCCACATCTCGCCATCGGTCGTGCGCAGCGTCGTCGAGTCGTCGACCAAGTTCCCGGAGGACGGGTCGCGACGGGCGTGCTCGCGAGCGGGACCCGCTCGCCCGACTCCTCAAGTCATCGCACGACTAGGCTCCCGCCCCCTCGCTGTGCTGCCCATCCCGACCCGTCCTCCT
>Ga0111159_1025_pt1 | contig 57347 bp, 46 predicted proteins | sample DeeMarSeWOR28_12_FD_80259 | JGI IMG/M metagenome (GOLD analysis project Ga0111159, IMG submission 80259) | Myxococcales bacterium SG8_38 | reverse complement strand
GTCGATCGGATCAAACGTGCCGTCGTCGAGCGCGGATGTCGGAATCACGCCGACCTTGCTCGATCCGAACGCGGCAACGTACAAGGTAGCTCCGTCGGAAGACACCACCATGTCGAGCGGGGTCGCGAGACTGTGGTCTTTGGTCCCTGCGGGCGCGGGCGTGATCCCGTAGTTGATGTGCGAGTTGAGATGCACCGGTGATACGGTCGCGCCATCCAACACGGTGATGCGCGCTTGATGCAGGTTGCCCTGCACCGTGGAGCCACCGAAGCTGCCGGGCCCCTCGAAGCGCGTCAGGTTCTGTGCATCGGTGTTGGACACGTAGAGGTTTCCATTGCTGGGATTGGCGACCATGTTGAAGTTGATCGTCCCAACGTGCGCAAAGCTCGCCGTTTCGTTCAGCGTCGACGCATCGATCTCGAACACGTCGAGATCGGGAAGGAAGAAGCGAATCCCGTTACTCCAATTGCGCCCGTTCTCATCGCGCCACTGACCGGACGCTTCGTCCAGCTGCACGATGAGGCCTACCTCGGGCGCCGGATCCCCTGCGAAGTTCGTGGACGGACCCGGATTGCCCCCCGGAAGTCTCCCGTTGCTGAGCCCATTCGGCGAGGTGATAGCGTCCCCGTTACACTGGCTGGTCCCAAATCCGTCGCAGACCATTCCCTCGTTGACCACGGCGGTCTGGTTTCCGGAGTGAAAGACCGCGGCGTAGACCGAGGCGCCGTCAGCGCTGACTGCGAGCGCGCGAGGTGTGTCGCCGAAGAGCTCTACGATCTTCAGAGGTGTTCCTCCAACGCCACTGCCGGGGTTATCCACATCGAAAACCCAGACATCGGCACGCGGGACGCTTGGTGTGGTGAGTTGGGGATCGCCTGCGCCTGGAACCGCTGCGATCGATGGGTGCGTGCGGTGCTGTCCCCTGTGCGCGGTGGTGATGAATGCTCGCTCTGCGAGTGGACCCGCACCGTCGGGATCGGTGATCACGATGTCGCGCGGCTCATCGCCCACCAACAAGGTTCGAGTCACGACACCGGCGATGAGGTCGACGATGCTCACACTGTCCGACAAGTGGTTGACGACCCAGGCTTCGGTGCCGCCGGGGCGGATGGCCACTGCGCACGGCTCGAGGCCGACCGGAATCGAGAATCGGCGCGTGATCCCGGTTGGTACGACGTTGAAGGTTTCCAAGCGATTGTCGGGCGTATTGACCGCGGCCAGGATGCTCCCGCGCTTTGCAAGAGGTCGAACGGGACCCGTTTCAAAAGCAATGAATGAGGGCTGCGCGCTCGTGGGGACGGCGATAAACGCCACGAGGGTGCAGAGCACCAAGAGCAAGCGGGTAGATCGACGCATGAACCAGTCCTTCGGGCAACGGGCGGTGCAAAGGTAGCCCAGGGAGCCAGATACGGCTAGGGCGCCAGCCCGAAGGCGTCCGGCGGAGCTCTTCGCCAATCTATGACTTGTCACCCGATGCACAAAGAGGGACAAATGAGGGAGGGCAAGTCGATGTCAGACACATACTACAAACGCCTTTCCGCGCTCGATGCTTCGTTTCTCGGCTTCGAAGAGAGGAATACCCACTGGCACGAGGCAGCCGTCATGGTGTTCGATGCTGGGCCTTTGCGTCGCGAAGATGGGGGGCTCGACTTCGACAAAGTGCTCAACAACTACGAGTGGTCCTTTGAAGGCGTTCCACGCCATCGACAGCGCCTGACGAAAATCCCGCTGTTCGACCATCCGGTATGGGTAGACGATCCCAACTTCAACATCCGCTATCACATACGGCAGGTTGCCTTACCGCAACCAGCCGACGAGCGAGTCCTCAAGCGTGTTTGTGGCTACCTGCTGGAGCTACCGCTCGACACCGACAAGCCTCCTTGGGAGGTGTGGGTGGTCGATGGTCTGAAGGACGATAGGTTCGCCCTGGTCACCAAGGTCCACCACTGCATGGCGGACGGGATCTCCGGCATGAGTATCCTGCATGCACTGCTCCGCCCGCAGCCGTTCGAGCGACCCGGTGAGCCTGAACCGTGGGTGGCCCGCGAGGCGCCCAGGGCGGCAGAGCTCATTGGAGACGAGCTTGCCCGTCGGGTCCGGGCCCCGTTCGAGCTACTCGCGCCCCTTCGGCAGCCAAGCCAAGCACTGCAGGCTGCGCGTGACGTCGTCGAAGGCCTCGTCGAGGCATCACGCTTGGGTTGGCGTAGAGCCGCGAATACGCCCTTCAACCCAGACCACATCGGGCCCCATCGCCGTTTCGACTGGGCCGACATCTCGTTGAGCGAGATCAAGCAAGTGAAAGCCAAGCTCGGTGGCACGGTCAATGACGTCGTGCTTGCCACGGCCGCCGGGGCGTTGGGCCATTTCATTCGCGAGCACGGCAGCGATACCACGGACATGGACTTCCGGGCGTTGATCCCGGTCAGCGTCCGGAACAAGAAAGATGCGGAGCTCGGCAATCGCGTTGCGATGATCATGGTGGAGCTTCCGGTGGGCGAGCGGGATCCCGTTTCGCGCCTCTATCGCGTGATCGAGACGACGCAGAAGCTCAAGCACTCCAAGCAGGCTCTCGGCGTATCCTGGCTCGAAGGCTTGGCCGATCAGGTCGGCGGACGGTTCTTCCTCGAGCTGAGCCGGTCTGCGACCCGCCACCGGCCGTTCAACGTAGCGGTTACCAACGTGCCGGGCCCCCCGATGCCGCTCTATTTCTTGGGTTCGCAAATGCGGGCCATCTATCCGATGATGCCACTCTTTCCCAATCAAGCGCTGTCCGTGGCGGTCCTCAGCTACGACGGCAGGGTATTCTGGGGCTTCAACTCGGACTGGGACGCGCTCCCGGACGTTCACGAGCTGGTCGAAGGCATCGGTTTTCATTTCCGGGAGCTTCATGACGCCACACATGCAGCGGGGGACGAGGGATCACGCCACATCAATCCAAGTTGAGAAACGGGTACCGCTCTCGCTCCTCTCGGCTCCAGCAGCCAAGCCCAGCCCGTTGGCCGACCGTTTCCACAGTGACGATCACGTCCGGATCATCGAAGGTCACGCTGCCCGAGGAGCCCCTTTCTTCCAGGCGGCTCAGAATGTGACGATCCAAGAACCGCTCTTCTTCCGGGCTCGACATGCGACCCTTGAATCCGCGTCGGTGCATGCGCACGTGAAAGCTGCAGCCTTCGAGCCGATTGATCATCTCGTCGAGCGCAAGGCAAGCTTTCTCTTCAAACTCCTGGGGTGACTGGAAATCAAAGGAGCGTTGGGCAGGGATGATTCTCGAAGCTGCGTTCAGCAAGGTCATATCCTCGCGGGTAAGCTCTTCCAGCTGCCCCAAGAGGTCGTTGACGTCCGGGACCGTGAGCACCAGCACGTTGAAGTACTCGGTTCTGCCCACCTTTCCATATCGACTCAACAAGCGTTTGGCTTCGGCGTAAGCACCCGGATAGGCGGTCACGACGACGTTCCATTCGGCTTCTGTCATGCTCGTCCTCCCCTCGATTCTAGCCGTCAGCGTGGAGCCTCCGGGGCGGCTGCCTTGGTCGACTTGACGTCTTGCATGGCTGCCATGACCCGCGCCGGGGTCATGGGCATTCGGCGCAGGCGCGCTCCGGTGGCGTCGTGGATTGCATTGGCGATGACCCCGCCCATGACGACGATTGCCGGCTCGCCGCCTCCCTGCGGCGCAATGTCGTTTGCCTCCACGATTACCGTTTCGATCTTGGGCAACGTGGAAAAGCGCGGAATCTCGTACCGATCGAAGTTGGTGTCGAGGATTTCCCCGCCCCTGAAGTGGACCTCCTCGGATAGCGCATAGCCGAGGCCCATCGTCACGCATCCTTCCATTTGAATGGTCGCGCCCTGCGGGTTGATGACGATGCCCATTTCCTGTGCGCAGACGACGCGTTTCACGTCGACCCGTCCAGTGCTCGAATCCACGGCGACTTCGGCCATGGCCGCCACGTAGGTTCCTGCATCGACGCCGCAGGCGACGCCATGCCCACGCTTGCTTGGCGTAGCGGCGGAGCTCCACCCGAAGCGCGCAGCCGCTGCTTTCAGCACGCGCATCATCCGCGGGTCCTTCAGGTGGCGTAGGCGAAAGTCGAGAGGGTCCGCGCCTGCCGCAGCGGCCATGATGTCGATCTGCGATTCGCGGGCAAAGGTGTTGGTGTTGTTGCCGGGTGCACGCCAAGCGCCCGTCGCAAAAGGATGCGTTCCTGGGCCCGCTCTCGGACCGGCTGGCCTTGCCGTCACACGATGGTTGGGGATTTCGTAGAACAGGTCGGATCCTCGTTGCCCAGCAAACAGCACCTCGTAGTCCCAGAACGTCATTCGTCCCGAGCCATCGATCCCCGAGCGGACGTGCACGACCGCGGCGGGACGGAAGGTATCGAGAAAGAATTCTTCCTCGCGGGTGCGCATCACCTGAACGGGCAGGCCCACCGCCCGCGCAAGGCGTGCAGCTTCCACCGCCTGCAGGTTGCCGGTCTTTCCTCCGAACCCGCCTCCCACGAACGGCGTGATCACCCGTACGTCATCCTTCGAAAAACCGATCGCAGTGGCGATTTGATCGCGTGCGCCAAATGGGTTCTGCGTCGAGGCCCACACGGTGCACTTGCCGTCCTCGATGTGAGCAAGAGCCGCATGCGTCTCCATGGGCGCGTGCGCCACATAGCCATCGAAGAACGTCGTCTCGGACACCCGCTTGGCGAGCTTGCGTCCTTTTGCGATGTTGCCGCCTCGAGCCGCCGCACTGTCCTTGGGAGCCACCCGCGAGAGGTGCTGGTGGATGGTCTCGTCGTTCACCTTCGCGCGAGGCAGGTCGAACTCCGCCTTCACCAGGCCGAGCGCATCCTGGGCCAGATCGGGCGCTGCATGGAGCACGGCGACGAGATCCCCGTCTTGGACCACTCGGGCGCCGGCCACGGCGCGTGCACCGGAAGTGTCTATCTTCTTCAGGTTCGCACCATGAGCTGGCGGCCGTAACAGTGCTGCGTAGAGCATCTTCGGCAGCCGGATGTCCGCAGCATACTTGGCCGCGCCAGTCACCTTCTCCAAGGAATCACGGCGGAGCTTCGGCTGACCCATGATGCGAAACTGCGTCACGTCTTTGAGCCGAGGGGGGACCTTCAGGTGCCGCGTGATGCGTTTGCCTTTGGCCAGCGCGCCGTAGGTGATCCGCTTCTTTTCGTCTCGGCGATCGAAGATCACCCCTTCTTCGACTTCGAGCCGCGAAACGGGAACGCCGAGCGCTTCAGCGCCAAGCTCCAGCAAGACAGCCCGCGCCTCGGCCGCGGCGGCGCGGAGCAGCGGACCGAAAGCGCGCGTGGTCAACGAGCCCCAGGTCCCTCTGTCCCACGGGCACATGTCCGTGTCGCCCATGACCATGTCCACGCTCTCGTACGCGACGTCGAGCTCGTCGGCGAGCATTTGGGCGAGCGACGTAATCGGCCCCTGACCCATCTCGATCTTGCCCGTCAAACAGGTGACCCGCCCGTCCTCCGCGATTCGCACGAATGCGTTGAAATCGGTCGGCACCCCTGGTTCCCGGAATGGTACGGCCGGCCCCTCCGCGACCGCGAGGGAAAGCCGTCCGCCAAATCCGACGAAGACAACGATGCCACCGCCCACTCGCTTGAGAAATGCGCGGCGGGACTGCATGCCGGGCGACGCATCGCCTACTTGGACGCGTTGGAGTTCGAATTGGAGGTCGTGCTTCGTGGTCATGCCGCGCGCCCCTTCACTTCATTTCCGCCGCCGCAGATTCGATGGCATCGACGATGCGTTTGTGTGCCCCGCAGCGGCACAGATTTCCATCCATGCCGCGGATGATTTCCTCTCGTGAGGGCCTTCGCTTCTCACGGAGAAGCCCGTATGCGGTGAGGATCATGCCAGGCGTGCAGAACCCGCACTGGAGGGCATCGTGTTCGATGAACGCCTTTTGGAGGGGGTGCAGCTTGCCGTCCCGTGCCAGCCCCTCGATCGTCACGACTTTCTTGCCGCGAACGCTCTCCACCGATGTCACGCAGGACCGGACAGGCCGGTCGTTCACCAAGACCGTACACGCTCCACAAAGGCCTCGCGCGCAGCTCGGCTTCGTGCCGGTCAGCGCAAGCTCCGTTCGAAGCACCCAGATGAGCCTGCGGTTGCCGTCTAGCTCCAGCCGGACGGGTCGGCCGTTGATCTCGAAGGAGATATCGCCCCGCATACGTTCATTCGTACTCACAACGGCGCATACGTCAACGCTCTCTTTGTCTAGATCTCGTTGCCCGCGCGCTTTACTATTCGCGAAGAGAGCATCATGCCCGATCAATCTGAAACCGAGGTATTGCTCGCGGCGCGCGATTGGAAGGCTGCGGGCCATCGCGTCGCCTTGGCCACCGTGGTCAAGACGTGGGGCTCTTCGCCGCGGCCTGCGGGCAGCCACTTGGCCGTCCGGGACGACGGCTTTTTCGTGGGGTCGGTGTCGGGAGGCTGCGTGGAGAGCCGGGTCGTCGAGGAAGCGCTGGCCGTGATGCAAACCGGAGCCCCGAAGCTGCTCGAGTTCGGTGTCTCGAACGATGAAGCGTGGGAAGTAGGGCTCGCTTGCGGGGGCCGCGTCGAGATCTTCGTCGAGGCGCTGGAATGAAGACCGACATCCTCGACCGCGTCATCGAGCACGTCGAAGCGAAGCGGCCCATCGTTTTGGCGACCGATCTCGGATCTGGCGAGCAGCGCTTGCTTCGACCGGGGGAGGGCGCGGACGAAAGTGAGCGTGCCACCGTCCAAACCGCGCTTCGCCTCGACAAAGCAATCACCGCCGACACGGACGAAGAGCCACGAACGTTTTATCAGCCGTTCAATCCCCCGCTTCGCATGGTGCTCGTCGGAGCCGTCCACATCGCGCAACCGCTGTCGGTGATGGCAACGCTTGCCGGCTACGAGGTCACCATCATCGATCCGCGCTCGGCGTTCGCAGCGAGCGAACGATTCCCGGGCGTGGAGCTCAGTCTCGCTTGGCCCGACGAGGCTCTAGAATCTCTCGGGTTGGATGCGCGATCAGCCGTGGTCACCCTCACCCACGACCCCAAGCTCGATGATCCGGCGCTCCAAGTGGCGCTTCGGAGCGATGCGTTCTTCATCGGTTGCTTGGGCAGCGCCAAAACGCATGCGGCGCGTCTACGTCGGCTTGCAAAGGAAGGCTTCTCGGAAACGGAGCTTCAGCGGCTCCACGGACCCGTGGGGCTTCCCATCGGGTCCCGCTCGCCCGCCGAAATCGCGGTTTCGGTGCTCGCGCAGATCACTGAGACCCTGCGGCGCCCGGCATCTTAGCCGCCGTCAGCCGTGACAGCAGGACCCCTTGCCCCCCGTGCCGGTGGGCTCGGGCTCCGAGGGGGACGCGCCAACCGCAACCTTGGGCTCCTCCGCGACCACTGGCTCTTGCGTCGCTTTCGACGGGCGCTTGGTCGTCACCGTGATGCCTTCGCGCTCTGCCGTGATCGAAGCAATGATGCTGATGGCAATCTCTTGCGGCGTTCGGGCGCCGATGTCGAGGCCCGCGGGACCATCGACGTGCGCCCACGTCTCCGATGGCAGCCCGCGGCGCTTCATCGCAGCTGCAAGAGACGCAAATCGCCGCGGGCTCGCAACGACACCCAGATAGCGCGGGCCAAGCTCTGCCGCGCGTGCGATGGCGTCCTCGTCGAACACGCCGTGCGTGGCGACGACGATGGCGGCACGTTGCGGCCGCTTCAGCTCGGCTTCATCGAGATCCTGAACGACGGTCGCGCCTTCGAGTGGCGGGCGCTCGGTGGTGTCGACGGCCGTGACCCGATACCCAGCAAACACGCCGAGCTCGATCAGCGCCTGCGCGACCGGCGAGTTGCCGAACACCAGCAGCTCGGCCTTGGCCGGATGGGGCTCGAGGTAGATCTCGAGCTCTCCACCGCTGTAGCAAGTCATCGGCACCACCACGAGGCCCTCGCGCTTCGCTGGAAGTTCGGGGTCAGGTGTGATCTGCACGACCCGGCACACGCCATCCTGAAGCGCAGCTTTCGCTTCTTTCTTCGCCGTGGGCTCGGCGCAGCTGCCGCCGATCCACCCTTGCACCACGCCATCCTCGGTAATGACGGCCTTGTCGCCCGGCTTCGCGGAGGTCGGCGCGATGGCGCGCACCACCGTCGCCAACACGAACCCTTCGTTGCGGCGCTCCAAGTCTTTTGCGGTTTCGTACCAGCGGTCCATCGGGTTAAGTGTAATGACGAATGCTCAGTCCGTAACCCCATTGTCGCGGAGCAATTTCCAGACCTTCTGAGGCGTGATGGGGATGTCGATGTGCCGCACGCCCAAATGCCACAGCGCGTCAACGACGGCGTTGGCAATCGCGGGTGGGGCGCCCACCGTCGGGGACTCGCCCACCCCCTTCGCGCCGATGGGATGGTGCGGCGACGGTGTGATCGTCTTGCCAAGCTCCCACTTCGGGGACTCCACAGCCGTGGGCAGTAGATAGTCCGCAAAGGTGCCCGACAAGTTCTGGCCGTTCTCGTCGTAGACGATTTCCTCGTACATGGCAGGCGCCAGCCCCATGGTCAGCCCGCCGTGGATTTGGCCCTCGACGATCATCGGATTGATGATGTGGCCGCAGTCATCCACCGCGACGAATCGGCGGATCTTCACCTCGCCGGTCCCTTTGTCGATGTCGACGACGCAAATGTAGCTTCCAAACGGGAACGTGAGGTTCGGCGGGTCGTAGTAGTCGACCGCTTCGAGACCGGCCTCCATCCCCTGCGGATGGTTGGTATAAGCCGCGAAGGCGATTTCTTGAATCGTCTTGGCCTGATCGGGCGACCCCTTCACTTGGAAGCGATCGACGTTCCACTCGAGGTCCTCCTCGCCCACTTCGAGCAAGTGTGCCGCGATCTTCTTGGCTTTTGCCTTGATCTTTCGCGCCGCCATGGCCGCTGCAGCGCCGGCCGTCGGCGTCGACCGACTGGCATAGGTGCCTAGTCCATAGGGGGCCGTGTCGGTGTCGCCCTCTTCGACCTCGATGTCGTCCGATGGAAGGCCGAGCTCCTCTGCGATGATCTGCGCGTACGTGGTCTCGTGTCCTTGGCCCTGCGACTTCGTCCCAAAACGGGCCATCGCCTTGCCGGTCGGATGGATGCGGATCTCGGCTGAGTCGAACATCTTGATGCCCAAGATGTCGTAGTCCTTCGACGGGCCGGCGCCGACCACCTCGGTGAAGCTCGAAATGCCGATGCCCATCAGCTCTCCCTTGGCACGCATTTCTTTCTGCTCTTGCCGGAGCGCGCGATAGTCGATCATCTCCATCGCTTTTTTGAGCGCCCCCTCGTAGTTGCCGCTGTCGTACTCCCACCCGGTGGGCGACTTGTAGGGGAACTGATCGGGACGAATGAAGTTCTTGAGCCGGAAGTCGGCCGGATCTTCACCGAGCTGATGCGCCATGATGTCGGTCATGCGCTCGATCATGTGCACCGCCTCGGTGACCCGGAACGAGCAGCGATACGCCACTCCCCCCGGTGGCTTGGTCGTATAGACACCATCGACCTCGATGTGCGCGGCCTTCATGTCGTAAGAGCCAGTGCAGATGCTGTACAAGCCGGCAGGGAATTTCGACGGGTTTGCCGCCGCGTCTGCGGCGCCGCAGTCGGACAAGGTCTTGACACGAAGCCCGGTGATCTTGCCGTCCTCGTTGGCCGCCATTTCCGCCTCGATGTGATAGTCGCGCGCGAAGCTGTCGGCCTGCAGGTTTTCGCTTCGGTCTTCGATCCATTTGACCGGCTTGCCCGTCACCAGGCTCGCCACCGCGCAGATCACGTAACCAGGGTACACTGGAACCTTGCCGCCGAAGCCGCCGCCGATGTCTGGAGAGATGATCTGAATCTTGTGCTCGGGCAGGCCGCTCACCAGTGCGAAAACGGTTCGGTGCGCGTGGGGCGCTTGCGAGGTCATGTAGATTTGCATGTGCTCGCGCGCCTTGTTGTAGTTTGCGACCATGCCGCAGGTCTCGATAGACGAGACGTGGATGCGCGGGATGTAGAGCTTCTCTTTGACGACCGTCGCGGCGTCTTTGAGCACCGCATCGGTTGCGGCCTTGTCACCAGCTTCCCAATGCCAGATGTGGTTGGTCTTCTTCTCTTTGTCGTCGCGAACGATCACCTCGTCTTTCAGCGCCTCGAACGGATCGACCACCGCATCGAGCGGCTCGTAGTCCACGAACACCTGCTCGATCGCGTCGGCCGCGACGTAGCGGCTCGTGGCGATCACCGCGCAGACTTCCTGCGCGTAGTACACCACCTTGTCGATTGGAAGCACCATCTGGGTGTCCGACATCAAGGTGGGCATCCAGTGAAGATTGCCTGCTGCCTTCAGGTCTTCGCCCGTGATGACCGCGACTACGCCTTCCATTTCGAGTGCGGCGCTGGCATCGATGCTCTTTATCTTCGCATGGGCGTACGGGCTCCGGACGATGTCCATGTAGAGCATCCCTGGAAGCTTCACGTCATCGACGTAGTTGCCCTTTCCTTGAATGAAACGCGGGTCTTCTTTTCGCTTTTTGCGATGACCCATGCCGCAGATCTTCGCGGGGGTCTTGATCTGAACCTGGTCGGTGGTGGAAACCCGCGCAGAAACGCCTTCCGCGAGCTCGCTGTGGTGCTCCTTTCGATCCTCGAGCTGCGGCATCACTCACCTCCAGCTTCTGCGGACTGAAGCTTCTCCGCGGCATACTGAATGGCTTCCACGATTTTGTTGTAACCCGTGCAGCGGCACAGGTTCCCCGAGATGCCATGACGAATCTCGTCTTCGGTCGGGTTCGGGTGCTCTGCAAGAAATCCCTTGGCGCTCATGATCATCCCCGGGGTGCAATAGCCGCATTGAAGGCCGTGCTTCTCCCAAAATCCCTCTTGAAGCGGATGCAGGGAGCCTCCCGCCGCCAAGCTCTCGATGGTCTCGATGTCGGCGCCTTCGGCCTGAACGGCAAACATGGTGCAGCTCTTCACGGGCTTCCCATCGACCAGCACGGTGCATGCGCCGCAGCTCGTGGTGTCGCACCCAATGTGCGTTCCGGTGAGCGACAGATCCTCCCGGATGAAGTGCACCAACAAAGTGCGTGCTTCGACGGTCCGCGTGACGGTCTCTCCGTTGATCGTCAGCGTAATCTCGTGGTTGCTCATCAGTTGCCTCCCTTGGCGCGTGCGATGGCTTTGTGGATGGAGCGCTTCACCATGACCCGTGTCATGTCGCGCTTGTATTCGATGGTGCCCCGAAGATCGGGCGAGGGATCGCACTCGCCCGCGGCCGCCTTTCCTGCAGCCTCGATCACGGCATCGCTCACCGATTTTCCGAGGAGCTCCGCTTCGGCAGCTCGCGCACGCATGGGCACTGCGCTCACGTTGGTGAGACCGATCCGCGCTTCGGCAATGGTGCCGCCGTCGAGGCGGAGTTGAACTGCAGCTGCGGAAATCGCGTAGTCACCGACCTTGCGCTCGAGCTTGGTGTAAGCTCCTCCGCTGTTCGCGCCCGGTTTGGGAATGCGGATCTCTGTGAGGATCTCGTCCTCCTTCATCGCATTCTCGAACAAGCCCGTGAAGAAGTCGTCGATGGGGATCTTCCGTTCGCCGCTCGGACCCTTGGCGATCACGGTCGCGTGGTAAGCGAGCATCGTCGCGGGGTGATCATTGGCGGGATCTGCATGTGCGATGTTTCCACCGACCGTAGCTTGGTTGCGGACGAGTGGATCGGCGATCACCCGCGCCGTGTCGTGCAGCAGTGGATAGGAGCTGCGGACGACCTGCGAATCCTCGAGCGCATGCTCGCGTGTCATGGCGCCGATCGCCAGGTGATCGCCGCGCTCCTCGACGTAGCGAAGGTCATCCAGACGATTGATGTCGACGAGGATCGGCGGCATCGCCAGCCGAAACCGCATCGCGGGGATTAGGCTCTGGCCGCCGGCAAGGATTTTTGCTTCTCCAGCATGCTTTTGGAGGAGGGACAGTGCCTCGTCCAGCGTGCGGGGGGAATGGTAATCGAACGCTCCTGGTATCACAGCCTTCCTCCCTCGAATCGATTGGTTACCGGACCAGAAGGTATATCAGCACGCCAATCCCTACTAGTGCCAAAGCAATGAGGGCGGTCCTCGCGGCGGGAGGAACCAAGTCTCTGGCCACTTCTTTCGCGACCTTGCTGGCGAACTCGGCTTGGCTCGCTTTGATGACCACGGCCTCTTCGCCCTCAGCCACGTTTGCTCTCGCCGTGATGTTGGCGTTCAGACCTTCGAGGCTCTCTTTGATGATCGCCCTCGCGGAGGAATCGATCAGGCGCTGCCCTACGCTTGCGATCCGCCCGCCAACCTGTGCGTCGGCGTCGTACACCATGACGGTTTGGGGGCCCTCAGGGGTGAGCTTCACGGCGGCCTTGGCTTTCACGAAGCCCGGAGCGCCCCGGCCGTCGACAGTCATGGTGTATCCTTGCTGTTCGACCACATCGGCGAGCACTACCTTGCCATGAAACTTTCCCTGCACCGGGCCGACCTTGATGTTGAGGTCGCCTACGTACGCGTCGTCGACCAGCTCGAGCTTCTCGCAGCCAGGCATCACCGCGGCCAGAATGACTGGATCGAGCAAGGCTTTCCAAACGTCGGCTGCCGGGGCATTGAATCGATAGTCACCTGCTAACTTCATTTAAACCTCCCTTTCGCTTGGGTAACCGGGCTAGATGATCTCTGAGCTGCCGGATCGACTCGAAGTTGTGGATGGGCAAGAAGTCATCGAGATAGGGCAACACCGCGGCCATGCCACGCACTTTCGGCTCATACCGGCGCTGGCCTAGGCGCGGGTTGAGCCAGATCAGTCGATAGCAGTTGCGCTGAAGCGCCTGCACCTCGTTCCTCAGCTGCTCGACGTCCCCGGTCTCGCATCCGTCCGATATGACGATCACCACTGCGCCGCGCCGCAAGAGCTTCGGCCCCCAGAGCCGACGAAAGTCGTGAAGGCTCTCGGCAATTCGAGTGCCCCCGGCGAAGTCGACCACCTCCGCGGACACGGCATCGAGGGCCGCGTCAGGCTGGCGGAGGCGAAATGCTTCGGTCACCCGGGTCAGCCGCGTCCCAAACACGAAGGCTTCGGTGCCCTTCAGTTGCTGGCTCAAGCCGTGAAAAAACTGCAAGACGATCCGGCTGTAGAGCTCCATGGATCCGCTGACATCGGCGATGATCACCAAAGGACGCGCTTTTTCCTTCCGCTCTCGGCGAGGTAGCTCGAAGACGCTTCCGCCCAGCCTGGCTGCCCTGCGAAGCGTTTCCCGGTGGTCGACCATGCGTCCGCGCCGGCTGCGGATCAGGCGGTGGGTGAGACGCTGGCTGAAATCCCAGCGAAGCCCGCTCATGGCTTGTCGAACGGCGCGAAGCTCGTCTTCAGTCATCGTGGCGAAGTCTTTGCGCTGAAGCCACTCCACCTCCGTCGCCGTCTCCGTTCGATCGGTGACCTCGATCTCCTTGCTCTGGCGTTTCGCCTTTTCGGCCATGAACGACGCGAGGGTCGACCGATGAAACTCCGAGGGGCGGTGCCGAGGAGCCTGCGGCGCTTTCTGGGGCTGCGCCGTGGCGCGTCGCGGCTCCCAGAACTCGGTGAAGGCGCGGTCGAAGACATCGAGGTACTCGTGGCGATTGACCAAGGTCGCGCGGGCGGCGTGGTACACCTCTTCCCGGTCGAGCGGCTGAATCCAGGTGAAGGACTCGGCAAAGCTCACCACCTGATCGATGCCGATGGGCAGCCCCAGTGCCCGCAATCGTTGCGCGAACTCGACCAATCGTGAATCCAACGGTGGATGGAGGGTTTGTGCGGGTGGTGGACCGGCTCGGGACATCGGCTACCCCGCCTGCGCCACCCAGGTTTCGTCATCCAGAAGCCCACTCACGACGGAAATGTCGTCCCGGTTCTTGAGGACGACACCCAAGGTCTGCCGGATGGTGTCGGTGTCCAGCTCGGCAATCCCGAGGTGCAGCAACGCCTCGGCCCAGTCGAGCGTCTCCGCGATGCCGGGAGGCTTGAGAAGATCCTCGTGTCGCAACCTCTGGACGAAACGCACCACTTGCGTCCGCACGCGCTCCGAGAGCGCCGGGACTCTCATCGAAACGATCGCCAGCTCTTTTTGCATGCTCGGGTAGTCGATCCAGCAGTAGATGCAGCGCCTCTTGAGCGCGTCGTGAATCTCTCGGGTGCGATTCGAGGTAAGGATCACGATGGGTCGGTGAGTCGCCCTGATGCTCCCGAGCTCCGGGATCGTCACTTGAAAATCGCTCAGTAGCTCGAGGAGGAAGCTCTCGAACTCCTCGTCGGCGCGGTCGACCTCATCGATGAGCAAGACGGGCGAGCTCTCTCGCTGGGGGTCTATCGCTTGGAGCAACGGACGTTTGAGAAGGTACTCGGCCGAGTAGATCGAGCCGAAATCTTCTTTCTGTCCGGCCTGCAGTCTCAGAAGCTGGCGCGGGTAGTTCCATTCGTAGAGGGCATGGTGAATGTCGAGGCCCTCGTAGCACTGAAGGCGGATGAGCTCGGTTTGAAAGGCGCGGCTCACGACGCGCCCGATCTCGGTCTTTCCAACCCCCGGCGCGCCCTCGAGAAAGAGCGGACGGCGCATCTTCAGAGCGAGAAACAAGCTCATGGAGACGGCTGGATCGGAGACATAACCCTCCGATTCGAGTGTCTCGGCAATTTGCTCCAACGAGTCGATGCTCGTCATGCGGCGCCCTTGGTGGCTTCGTGAAAATGACACGGTGCGGTATCGGAGAAAAGCCCTGAGCCTCGACTCTAATGCCGTTCCCGGCCGTGCGGTAGGGTTATCCGGGAAAAGCACCGAACCGAGGCGACGCCCGAGCAAAGGGCTGCATTCGAGGCTTACCACAAGTAGAAGGGGGGCATGAGGTTCGGCATGGTCGACATCGGTGCCCCGGGTCTGGAAGGGTCGATCCTCGCCCACACGCTGCGACTAGGGGAAAGCTCGGGCGCCGTGAAGAAGGGTGCGGTGCTGACCAAGCACGACATCGAGCGCTTGAGACGAAGCGGATACGCACAGATCATGGTCGCGCAGCTCGAGCCCGGCGACGTGCACGAAAACGAAGCTGCGCAAACGCTGGCGGCGAGCCTTGCCGATCCATCGACCACGGCCTCGGATGCCAGCACGGGCCGCTGCAATCTCCATGCTGCACAGACTGGGCTCCTGGCGCTCGATCGGAATCGCATCGATGCCATGAATCGTGTCTCCGAATCGATCACGATGGCAACATTGCCCGAGCGCTCGCTCGTGCAGCCCGAGACCATGGTGGCGACCGTGAAGGTGATTCCGTTTGCGGTGCCGAGGACGGATCTGGACCGATGCGTCGAGATTCTAGCTGGCAGCCGGGTCTTGCACGTCACGCCGTTACGAAGCTTCGATGCGGGGCTCGTGCTGACGGAGCTTCCCGGGGTGAGTCAGGCGCTCCTCGAGCGGGCGAGCCGCACGCAGCGTGCGAGGCTGAGCGTGTTGGGCTCGCGCGTGCGCCGCGAAATACGTTGCAAGCATTCGACTCGCGCCGTGGCGCGCGCGATCTCGACGCTTCGCGACGAGGGGTGCAATCCCATCTTGCTCTTGGGTGCCTCGGCCATCGTCGATCGGGGCGACGTCATTCCTTCGGGACTGGTCGCTGCGGGAGGCGAGGTCGTCCATCTCGGGATGCCGGTCGATCCGGGAAACCTGCTAATGCTCGGTAGGCTCGAGGATCGAACCGTGTTCGGTCTCCCCGGCTGCGCCCGCTCGCTCAATCCGAGCGGCTTTGATCTGGTGCTGCAGCGATTCTTTGCCGGGGAGCCCGTGGATTCGGCCATGATTTCTGGGCTTGGCGTGGGCGGTCTACTAAAGGAAATTCCGGGCAGGCCCATGCCTCGAAATCTGAGCGCTCCCCGATCCAAGAAGACGGTCGCCGCCGTCGTGCTTGCTGCAGGCGCGTCGCGGCGCATGGGAGAGAAGAACAAGCTCTTGCTACCGGTCGACGGGATTCCGATGGTGGCGCGCGTCGTGGATGCGCTGCAGCAGAGCCGCGTGCAACGCATCATCGTCGTCACCGGTCATGAGCCAGAGCGCGTGACCGAGGCTTTGGCTGGCCGTGAAATCGAGATCGTGCACAATCCGAGCTACGCCGACGGTATCGCGACGTCCATTCGGACCGGGGTGGCTGCGTTGGGTGAGGACGTGGACGGGGCGCTGATGGCGCTCGCTGATATGCCGTGGGTCAGCACGGACGTGATCAACCGTCTAATCGATGCCTTTACAGCGGACGGCGAGCTAAGCATCTTCATTCCGATGTTTGGAAGGAAGCGCGGCAACCCCGTGCTATGGGCGTCCCAGCACTTTTCCGAGCTCCTCGCGCTCTCGGGCGACGTAGGCGGCAAGGCCCTCTTTCATCGTCACTCGGCGGCGATCTGCTACGTCGATGTCGAAAGCGCCGGCGTGAACATCGATTTAGACACCCCGGAGGCGCTCCAAGAGCTCGGAATCCGGGCCGATGAGAAACCTGGGTCGTGACGAGCCCCGTCTTGGGTTAACTTCCGCCGAAACTGGCATCCGACATGAATGAAACACCCGAAGAAGTCTCACCCGTATGGCACAGCCTGTCGGTCGATGCGGTCATGTCTCGGCTCGGCTCCGGCCCCGAAGGCCTGTCTCGAGACGAAGTGGAGCGCCGATTGGCCCGATACGGTCCGAATCAGCTCGAGGCCGCACATCGTATCTCGCCGTGGGCGATTCTGCTCGGGCAATTCAAGAACGTCCTGATCATTATCTTGCTGATCGCAATCGCGATCTCGGTCTTCGTGGGGCACGAGCTCGAAGCGATTGCCATCGCCGTGATCGTGCTCTTCGCCGTGTTGCTCGGCTTCATCCAGGAGTTTCGAGCAGAGCGCGCCATCGAGGCGCTGAGGCGAATGGCCGCGCCCACCGTGACCGTCATCCGCAACGGTCAGGAGGTCGAGATTCCCGCGAGCGAGCTCGTGCCCGGCGACCTCATGCTGTTGCATGCAGGAGACAAGGTGGCGGCAGACGCCCGGCTGATCGAGTCGGTAAACCTGAAGGTCGACGAGGCGGCGCTCACCGGCGAGTCGGTGGCCGTGGAGAAGAAGACCGCGCCGCTCGATAGCCAGGAGCTCGCTGTCGGAGACCGCAACAACATGGTCTTCGGGGGCACCATTGCCACCTACGGTCGCGGCCAGGCGGTGGTCGTTGGAACCGGCATGGATACGCAGTTCGGACAGATTGCCAAGATGCTGCAATCGGTCGAAGCAGGCAGGACGCCTCTTCAGAAGAATCTCGACAAAGTGGGTCGCGTCCTGGCCTTGGCGGCTATCGTCGTGGTGGCCGCGATCGTCGCGGCGGGCCTCGCTCGGGGCCAACCGTGGGTGGAGATGCTCATCTTCGGGATCGCCTTGGCCGTTGCAGTCGTTCCAGAGGCTTTGCCGGCCGTGGTCACCATCTCGCTGGCGATCGGCGTGCAACGCATGGCCAAGCGAAACGCCTTGGTTCGCCGTCTGCCAGCGGTCGAAACCTTGGGGAGCACGTCGGTCATTTGCTCGGACAAGACCGGCACGCTCACGAAGGACGAGATGACCGCCCGCAAGCTGTACACCTCCGAAAGAACGCTGGCGGTCTCCGGCACCGGTTATGCGCCCGAGGGCGATTTTTCGGTCGACGGCTCGCCCGTGGAGCTCGAGCCAATGGAAACGGAGCTGCTGCTGGCCGCCGCGCTGGTTTCCGACGCACATCTCGCGCATGACGAGACGAACGGCCCTTGGCACATCAAGGGAGACCCAACCGAAGGCGCCTTGATCGTGGCGGCCGCCAAGGCTGGATTGCAAAAAGAAGAGATCGATAGGCAGTTCCCCCGCGTCGGCGAGATCCCATTCACCTCGGAAACCAAGCGGATGACGACCTTGCATAAGGTCGACGGGGGTCGCGTCGCGTACGCGAAGGGCGCGCCCGAGACGATCCTCGCTTCCTGCTCCCGTATGTTGACCGTGGAAGGTGAAGCGCCGCTCGAGGACGTGGAACGAGCGGCGATCCTCGAAAGGGTTCGGCGCATGGCGGGAGAAGCCCTTCGGCTGTTAGCCGTTGCCAGAAAGCCCGACGCCACGCTCGAGGACGCAGAGCGAGACATGACTTTTCTCGGTTTGGTGGGCATGATCGATCCTCCCCGTCCCGAGGCCAAAGCCGCCGTGGAGAAATGCGCGCAGGCCGGCATCCGAGTGGTGATGATCACGGGGGACCATCCTCTCACTGCGCAGGCCGTGGCGCGTGAGCTCGGCCTGTTCAAAGCGGGCCGGGGGGTGACCGGCGCGCAGCTCCAAGACATGAGCGACGAGGAGCTCGAGCGCGAAGTGGAAACCATCGAGGTCTATTCTCGCGTCTCGCCAGAGCACAAGCTGCGAGTGGTGACGGCTCTGCAGGAGCAGCGTCACATCGCGGCGATGACGGGTGACGGTGTGAATGACGCGCCGGCGCTCAAGAAAGCAGACATCGGCATCGCCATGGGCGTAACCGGCACGGACGTCAGCAAAGAAGCCGCTGCGATGACCCTGACCGACGACAACTTCGCATCGATCGTCGCCGCGGTGGAGGAAGGACGCGGCATCTTCGAGAACATCAAGAAGTACCTCATGTACCTGCTGTCCTCGAACATCGGCGAGATCGGACTCATGGCCGGCGCCACGCTCGCCGGTTGGCCGCTCCCCCTGACCGCCGTCCAAATCCTCTACGTCAACCTGTTCACCGACGGCCTTCCCGCGTTGGCGCTCGCGGTCGACCCACCGGAAGACGACCTGATGCAGCGACCGCCGAGGGACGCCAACACCGGTATCTTCACCCGGCCCGTCGTGGTGTTGATGTGCCTCGGCGGCCTGTGGTCCACCATCATCAATCTGGCGGTCTTTCACTGGGCCATGGAAGAGGGGTACAGCATCGAGCATGCAATGACGCTGACTTTCGTGTCCTTGGTGTTGATCCAGTTCGTGAAGGCCTATAACTTCCGCTCCGACCGCGTGTCGGTGTCGCATCGGCCCTTCGCCAACAAGTGGCTGAACCTCGCGATTTTGGGGGAGATAGCGGTGTTGATCTTCATCGTGCAGTTCGAACCGCTCCACAAGGCTTTCGGCACATTTTCTTTGGCGCAAGAGGACTGGCTGATCGTGACCGGCGCAGCCCTTACCGTCATGCCCGTGCTCGAGATCGCCAAATGGTTCGAGCGCCGCGGCTGGTTCGGAAAGATGTCCTGATGTTCGCGATCGAGCCGACGCCAGCCTCTTGGAAGCGTATTTGGCTGAGCCTTCTCTTGGTGGGCTGTGCCCCGTCGGGCGGTGTGGATGCGCCCGTCGAGCCGGGGTCGGTCATCCATCCGCTCGAGCGCGCGGGCGGCAACGATCCGCCGAACATCGTGGTCATCATGGCCGACGATCTCGGCTATGGTGATTTGGGCGCTTACGGCGGGCGAGCGATTCGAACTCCCCACATCGACGCGCTCGCGGAGGCCGGGATCCGCTTCACCGACTTTCACTCGAGCGACTCGGTGTGCACGCCGTCGAGAGCCGGATTGCTGACCGGCCGATACCCCGCGAGGATGGGGTTGGACGTTCCGCTCATGCCCGAGGAAATGTCGCTATCACACACGATCACCGTGGCGATCGGCTACCTTGCTGGCTCACTCGGCCTCATGGACCTCGCCACCGAAGGGAAGGCCAGCGGTTTGCATGCCGACGAGATCACCTTGGCCGAGGCGCTGCGGGTCGCCGGCTATGCAACCGGCATGGTGGGGAAGTGGCACCTCGGCGACTACGCGTCCAATCCGGCACACAATCCGCTGGAGCACGGCTTCGACTTCTATTTCGGGGTTCCTCACAGCAACGACATGCATCCGTTTCCGCTGTATCGCAATCGCGAGCAGCTCCTCGCAAACGTGGACGATCAGTCCATCCTCACCGGGCGTTACACGGAAGAAGCGCTCCGTTTCATCGACTCATCGCATGACGGACCGTTCTTTCTCTATGTCGCCCACACGTTTCCTCACCGGCCGCTCTTTGCGTCCGATGCCTTCCGCAGCTCGGACGGTGGAGTTTTTGGAGACACGGTCGAGGAGATCGATTGGAGCGTCGGCGAGCTGATGGCCGCGCTCGAGCGACATGGAATCGCCGACAACACGTTGGTGGTGTTCACCAGCGACAACGGGCCTTGGTATCAAGGCAGCCCCGGGCAGTTTCGCGGTCGCAAGGGGCAGAGTTACGAAGGAGGCCACCGCGTGCCCTTCATCGCGCGCTGGCCTCGGCGCATCGCAGCCGGCACTATCGCAGACGAGCCCGCGATGAACATCGACGTGTTTCCAACCTGCCTTTCAATTGCGGGGCTTTCCCTTCCGGAGGATCGAATCATCGACGGCCGGAGCATGCTCGGGCTATTGACGACAACCGACGGTAAATCCCCTCACGAGGTATTCTACCTTTATCACCAGGGTGAGCTCGAAGGCATCCGCGCCGGCGAGTGGAAGTACTTCCGTTCGATCAATCACTACGTGTGGCCGTTGCCCCTCAACGAAGAGCTCGGTGGCATCAGCGAGCACACCCAAGGACCGCTTCCATTGTTGTTCAATCTGGTGGCGGACCCCGGTGAATCGTACGATCTCAGCGCCAGGCATCCGGACGTCGCCGCGAATCTCGCCGAAAAGATGACGCAGTGGGAGGCGCAACTTGCCGCCAATCGAAAGGGTTGGAAGCGCTAGCGCTGGATCACGAAGGCGCCACGGAGGCTGAGGATTCACCATGAGGAACCGTTCTGCTCTTCTCTTCTGCTTGTTGACTGCGATGGGATGCGACTCCACGTCGGCGTCAGAGCCGACGACGACGCTCGGCGATACAGTCGGGGTCAACACCCATTATGGTGCGCGCGGGCCCGTCGATGAGCAGGCGCTGACCAAGCTTGCTGACGCCGGGGTCCGATTCATTCGGAACGACCTCGACTGGGCCGAGATCGAGAAGGAGCCCGGCGTGTACGACTTCGCTGGTACGGGCTTCGATGATCTCGTCGAGACTGCCGAGGACCTCGGTCTCAGAATCCTCTTCATTCTCGATTATGGCAATCCTCTTTACGGAGAGATCGGCGCTGTCGTCGACGACGATGGGCGGCAAGCTTTCGCGGCCTTCGCCGCGGCGGCTGCGAGACGGTACGGCGGCCGCGGCCATAGCTGGGAGATTTGGAACGAGCCGAATCTCGAGCAGTTTTGGAGCAGCTCGGAGGGCGGCCCCGATCCCGACCTCTATGCAGAGCTGGTCCGCAGCACCGCGCCGGCCCTTCGAGCCGAGGACCCCGACGGAGACATCGTGGTAGGGGCGCTCTACTACGGGTTTCCCGAGCTCATCGAAGCGACGGAGTTAGGCATCGGTGGGCCGCGCTTTCTGCAAGCCGTAGCTGCCACGGGCGCGCTTGCGCTTGCCGACGAAGTCACGCTTCACCTCTACCGCCCGGCCAATCCCGAGGACGTCATCTCCGACGTCGAGGGGGCCCGCGCTCTCTTGAAGAGCGCCGGCTATCCGCTTCCCATATCGAGTGGCGAATGGGGCTACAGCACGTACGACCCCAATGCGCCGTCCGATGGCTTCAATTTTCTCCCCGCGGTGACCCTGAGTCGCCAAGCGAGCTACCTCGCGCGCATGCTGCTCTACAACTACAGCCTGGGCCTCCGCCGCAGCGTCATCTTCAAAGACCGGGACGAGGACAATCCGAGCCCAGGCAACATCGAGCACCACTGGGGTCTGATGACGGGTGACCTCGTGCCCAAGCCGTCTCTCGTTGCAATTTCGACGTTGAGCGAGCTCGTCGGAAACGCCTCACTCGTCGAGACGCTCGTGCTCGGTTCGGGGGAGCACGGCCTTCGCTTCGAGCGCGATGACGGCTCAGAAGTCATCGCCTTGTGGTCGGAGCAGCAAGCCACGTGGGCGATTCGGTCCGAGAGCCAGGATGCGCAAGTGCTCGGGCGTGACGGCTCCGACCTCACGCCGGCCACGCTCCCCGATGGCGCGGAGCTCACTGTCGAATCAGACGACGGCCCAATCTACCTCATCGGCAGCGTCACCGTGTCGAGCGGACGTAGCCCGTGATCGAGCGCGCCAGCTCTGGTATACGCGGCGTTGGAAGAACATGTTGGAACAGGATGGTGATGCGGAAGGTCCTTCTATCGTGGAGTAGCGGCAAAGACAGCGCCTGGGCGCTTCGAGCGCTACGCGCCGATCCAGGTGTAGAAGTCGCGGGTCTTTTCACCACGGTCAATCGGCAATCGAACCGCGTCGCGATGCACGCCGTGCGCGAAACGCTGCTCGAGATGCAAGCCCGTGCCCTAGGGCTGCCGCTCACCAAGGTCTACATTCCCGACCCATGCACCAACGCCGAATACGAAAGTGCGATGACGGGTGCGATGGAAGACGCCAGGTCCGCCGGGATCGAAGCAATCGCCTTTGGGGACTTGTTTCTCGAGGATATTCGCCGCTACCGTGAGGAGAAGCTCTCGGCCACCGGAATCGAGCCGATCTTTCCGCTCTGGGGGTCGGACACCCGGCAGCTCGCACGAGAGATGGTCGAGGAAGGGCTTCGCGCGATCGTCACATGCGTCGATCTGAAGCAGCTCGATCGTTCGTTTCTGGGGCGCGTCTTCGACTCTGCCTTTGTCGATGAGCTGCCCGAGCAAGTCGATCCTTGCGGCGAGAATGGCGAGTTCCACACCTTCGTCTACGCAGGCCCCATGTTCGCGCAGGCATTACCCGTCGCTCCGGGAAAGGCGATGGAGCGCGATAGCATCCTTTTCATCGATGTCATTCCAGCCGTCTAACGCTCGACATGGCGTCGACGGGCGGCGCAGAATCGAAGCATGAGCTCCGGTCAGGGTCCTTCCGACGAAGCCCTAGGGCATTGCCTGGTCACCGGGGCCGCCGGCTTTCTGGGGAGGCATCTGGTACAGGCCCTACTCCGAGGCGGATACCGAGTCAGAGCGCTCATTCACAACACGAAGCTTTCGTTCGAAGACCCTCGCCTCGAAATCGTGCATGGCGCGATTGAGGATGGCGCGCGCATGCTAGAGGCGTGCGCGGACATCGATTCCGTGTTCCATGCCGCTGCGAGTATGACCCTCTTCGGTGGTCGAGCCGTGCCGGAGTCCTATCGACACGCCTCCTACGCGACGAACGTAGAGGGCACGAAGAGCATCATTGCGGCGTGCCAACAGCGTGGCGTGAGAAGGTTAGTTCATACGAGCTCAATCGATGTCTGTTTCAACGCGGAGGAAGACATGCACATCGATTCGCGTTCGCCGTACGCGACGAAGCTAGACAACATCTACACCGAGACCAAGATTCTCGCGGAGCGGGCGGTTTTGGAAGCGAACGACAATACGGGTTTGCTCACGACCGCGCTGAGGCCAGACGGGATCTACGGCCCCGAAAGCAATATCATGCTCGATAGGCTTTTCGAGCAGCTGGTGACCGGCAGGTTCGTTGCTACGATCGGTCGCCCTGGCGCAACCCACGATCACATCTACATCGACAACCTGGTGCATGCCGAGCTGCTAGCGGCCAAGCATCTAGTGCCTGGAAGCCCAGCATGCGGTAAGGCGTACTTCGTTGGCGACAATAAGCCGATGCCCATGTTTGAGTTCTTTCGGCCGATGACGGAGGCCCTCGGCTATCAGATGCCGAAGATCGACATTCCGGCCAAACCCGTCATGATCGCGATGCGCCTGTGGCAATACCTTCACTTCGGGTTGGGTGTGCCAAGACCCATCTTCACGCCCCACGAGCTGGCGAAGCTCACGATTTCGCATTGCGGAACGAACGAAGAGTCTAGCCGGGACTTCGGCTACGAGCCGATCGTCAGCGCAGAGGACGCGATGAACGAATGCATCGCTTACTACAAGCGCAAGCTTCTTGCCGACACCGCGTAAGTTGCGCGGATTGCGGGTTCAAGTTGCGGGCTGCGCGTCCGGTTGAGGGACGCTATCCATGGTGCCCCGTTTCTGCCCGCTTGCCATAGCGAGCCGATCGCGTGCGAAGAGCATGTAGATCGACGGGACGAAGAAGAGCGTGAAGAGCGTTCCGATCGCCATGCCGCCCACCAGCACGAGGCCGATGCTGTTCCGGGCCTCCGCCCCCGGCCCGGTCACGAGAGTCAGCGGAAAATGTCCGAACACGGTCGCCATGGTGGTCATCAGGACCGGCCGGAGGCGCACTGCTGCGGCATTTCGGACGGCCTCGAGCTTGGCTTGTCCCTCGCGCTGTAGGTCGTTGGCGAACTCGACGATGAGAATGCCGTTCTTCGACACGAGGCCGATGAGCGTGACGAGGCCGACCTGGGAGTAGACGTTGAGGGTGGTGGTCCACCCGTCGGTCCAAAACTGCGTGTTCGGGTCCGGCATCTTCAGGAACGTGAAGATCGACGCCCCGAACATGGCAAGGGGGACGGAACCGCCCAAGATCACCAGCGGATCGCGGAAGCTGTTGAACTGCGCAGCAAGCACGAGGAAGATCAGCACCACCGCCAGGGCAAAGGCAGGGACGAACTTGTTGCCCTCCTTGCGGAGCTGGCGGGATTCGCCCGTGTAGTCGATCGTGTATCCCCGCGGCAGGTTCTCTTCTGCCTGAGTTTCCAAAAAGGACAGCGCTTCATCGAGCGGTCGAATCGCGACTCCGCTCAGCTTCACCGAATTGAGCTGTTGGAAGCGATTGAGCGAGCGGGGAACGACGCGGTCGCGCACGGTGGCAATGGTGCTCAGCGCCACGAGCTCGCCATCCGGCTTGGTGATATAGATGCTCTGGAGCTGATCGGCGTTGAGCCGAGCCGACCGCTCGAGCTGGGGAATCACCTTGTAGCTTCGACCCGCGATGCTGAAACGGTTGACGTAGTCGCCGCCGACCGCGGAGCCGAGCTCCTGACCGACGGCCTGCAAGCTCAGCCCGAGCTCGGCCACCTTGTCGCGGTTGAACACGATCTCGGATTCCGGTTGGTCGATCTTCACGTCGATGAGTGGCGGGAACGCAAACATGCCGCTCTCCGTGGCCTTCTGCTGGAGCTCCTTCACCAAGTCTAGGATCTCGCTCGGCTCGGCAGTCGAAGCCACGACCAGCTCTACGGGAAATTCGCCGCCTCCTGGAAGGGCGGGAGGCAACACCGGGAACGTCTGAATCCCGGGAATCCGGTTGACCTTGTCGCCGACTTCCGGCATCAGGTCGAAGACGGTGCGTTCGCGCTTGTCCCAAGGCTTGAGGCCCATGCCCCAGAACCCTCCGGCCGGCGAGGTCAGCTGAAAGGTGAATTCGGTTTCGGGGAAGCTCATGGCCATCTCGTGCACGGCCTCGACCGAGGGCGCCAACTGGTTGATGGTGCTGTTGGCGGGCGTATCGACGATGCCGAAGATGATGCCTTGATCTTCGTTGGGCGCGAGCTCCCGCGGCGACATGACGAACATCACGACCGCCAGCACGCTGAGCGCGATCCATGCGACGTACACGGCGGGACGTGCACCGAGGGTCACGTCGAGAAGCCGCAGGTAGAAGTCCTTCAAACGACGAAAGTCCCGGTCGATGCGGGCAGGGAGCCCCCTTTCGCTGCGCTCCTCGGGCAGGAAGCTCGCCGACATCACGGGAGAAAGCGTCAACGCGACGATGCCCGAAATCAGCACGGCGCCGGCCAAAGTGAGGGCGAACTCCCGAAAGAGCGCACCGGTCAAGCCGCCTTGAAATGCGATGGGTGTGTACACCGCGGCGAGCGTGATCGTCATGGCGATGATGGGCCCCACCAGCTCCCTTGCGCCTTTGATGGCGGCCTGAGTGCGCGTCATACCTTCACGCAAATGCCGCTCGACGTTCTCCACCATGACGATGGCATCATCGACGACCAGACCGACCGACAAGACGATCGCCAGCAGCGTCAGCAGATTGATGGTGAACCCGAACAACTGCATCAGAAACACCGCGCCGATCAACGACACGGGGATCGCCACGACAGGCACGATGACGGACCGGAAGGAGCCCAAGAAGAGGAAGATCACCACGACGACGATTGCGAGCGTCTCGCTCAAGGTCGTGATGACCTCGCGGATCGCGCTTCGAATGTAGGTGGTGGCGTCGAATGCTACCTCGGCCCGTAGCTGCTCTGGGAGCTCGTCCTTGATGGCTTCCATCTCCGTGCGGACCCGCTCGATGACATCCAACGAGTTGGCATTGGGAAGGACCCAGACCCCGATGAACACGGCCGTCTGACCGGTGAAGTTGACCCGCTCGTCGTAGCTCACGGCTCCGAGCGCGACCTCGGCGACGTCCTCCAGCCGGACGATGACTCCGCCTTGCTCTCGGACCACGAGGCGCTTGAACTCCTCGACCGACTGGAGGTCCGTGTTGGCCGTCAGGTTGACTTGGATGAGCGATCCTTTGGTCTGACCGACGGCCGCCAGGTAGTTGTTGGCAGCCAGGGCGTCCCGCACCTGTGCAGGGCCGATCTTGTGGGCGGCCATGCGCTCCGGCTTGAGCCAGATCCGCATGGCAAAGGTGCGCGCGCCGAGAATCTCAGCGCGCTGAACCCCATCCACGGCGGACAGCCGCGGCTGGACCACTCGCACCAGGTAGTCCGTGATCTCGTTCTGCGCGAGAAAATCCGAGGAGAAGCTCAAGTAGGCCGAAGCAAACTGGCTGTCGACCGACACGATGTCGAGAATCGGCACTTCAGCCTCGGGCGGAAGATCACCCCGAACCTGGTCGACCTTGGCGCTGATCTCGGAGAGGGCACGAACCGCATCGTAGTTGAGGTCGAGGTTGGCGCGGATGACCGATACGTTCTGGCGACTCTCGGAAGCGACGTAGTCTATGCCATCCGCGGCGGCGATGGCGCGTTCGAGGGGGGTGGTGATGAATCCGCGAACCAGCTCGGCATTGGCGCCTACGTACGCCGTGGTCACGGTGATGGCGGCGTTCTCGCTGCGGGGATACTGGCGGACGGTGAGCGACCGGATCGCCTGCAACCCTGCGATGACGATGACGAGGTTGACCACGACCGCGATGACCGGACGGCGGATGAAAAGGTCGGTGATCTTCACGCTAAGGTCTCCGGCGACTACTCGTTGGGAGGGGTGGGCTCGGCGCTGAACTCGGGGGCCAGATCGTTCCGGACGATGACGGCCATCCCGTTTTGAAGCTTGAACGCGCCCGTCGAGATGACCGTATCATCAGGCTTCAAACCGGAGGTGACGGCCACCAGGTCTCCCCGCCGCTCACCCAGACGAACGAACACTTGCTCGACGACTTGCCGTGGTTCGCCGTCATCGGTCTGCTCTTGTTTGATGATGTACACCGAATCTCCGTACGGCGCGAAGAGCACAGAGCTCACGGGGATGGCCAGGAGCTCCCGCGCCTCGGGCCGAAGCACCGTCACGTCGACGAACATCCCCGGCCGCAGCTCGCCAGTCGGGTTGTCGACCAAGGCGCGCACAGTGAAATTCCGTGTGTTGGGATCGATCTTGGCATCGACCACCTCGACCTTGCCCGTCCACGACCGGTCCGGGAAAGCATCGGTGGTCACCTCGACGGCGTTCCCGGCATCGACCTGAGACAGCGCCTGCTGCGGGAGCGAGAACTCGACGTAGATGGGATCGGAGGACTGAAGCGATACGATTGGCGCGCCGGGCTGAAGAACCTCGCCGAGATCGATTTGGCGAATCCCGAGGCGGCCCGAAAACGGCGCGCGAACGGTCTTCTTGGCGATCACGGCCTTGACGTTGGCAACGGCCGCCGCCGCTTGGGCAGCACGCGCAGCCGCAGCGTCGAGATCGGCCTCGCTGCCCGCACCTGCAGCGCGAAGCTTTTTCATCCGTTGCAGGTCGAGGGACGCCAATCGGGCGCTTGCTTCGGCCGAAGCGAGCTCGGCACGCTCGATGGAGGTATCGAGCCGGACCAAAAGCTCGCCCTTCTTGACCATCTCGCCGGACTCGAAGGTGATGGCCTGCACGGTGCCCGGAACCTCGCTCGAGATGGTGACTCCCTGGACCGCCACCACGGAGCCGACTGCAGTCAGCTGGGACTGCCATTCGACTGGACGCACTTGTGCGGTGGTGACCGCTTGCGCCGGAGGCACGTACGCTTCGCCCGCGGCAATCATCGCCCGAATTTGCGCGACCTTGATGGCGCCGAAAACGACGACCGCGAGCACAACCACGCTCACCGCGACGAGGATCGATTTCCTTCTGCGTTTCATGCTGGGGGAGGGACCGGAAAGGGTCTTTCTAGGGCCGATGGGGTCCGATCGGGAGGGTTCCCTAGCGCGCCCCCGCAGCGGAGCAAACGGTCGCGATCATGGCCTGCTCAGCGGCCAGCAGAGGCTTCTGCTCCACCAAAAACCGAGCCAAGGTGGGCCATAAGCTTCGGAACGATCCGCTCGTAGGCGTCCTCCTGCAGGTAATGACCCGCATCGGGAATTCGCAGAACGTCCGCGTCAGGGAAATCTTTCAGCCAGAGCTCATCGAGATACTCCGGCAAAAAGGCGATGTCCTTCATCGCCCACGCGATCATCGTCGGCTTGTCCTCGAGGCGTTGAAGACCCTCCTCGACCCGATCCATGAAATCCGCGACCCGGCCCGTCGCATCTGCCGGAATTTCTCGGAGAAACACCAAGATGGCCGTACGCGACGAGTACGTCGGGTGCGGGGCCAGATACGCGGCGCGCATGTGCGTATCGAGCCGCCCTTTGTGCATGATGCCCGCCCCGAAAAGGAAACCCCGAACGTACAAGTGTGCGCCTTTGACCATGACCTCGCCGACGCCTGGTGTGCGAAACAGGCGTACGGGAAGAGGAAGCTCCACCTTGCGGCGAGGACGGTGGGCGAGGGTGTTGAGAACGCAAAGCGCGGCGATGCGATCGGGGTGTCGCGTAGCCCAGTAAAGGCCGGTAGGTCCGCCCCAATCCTGGCAGACGAGCGTCGCATCGTGAAGACCGAGGGATTCGAGCAGGGCGTCGAGCCGCTCGGCATGGCGAGGTACCTGGTAGATCTCGGCATCATCGGGCTTGTCCGATCGACCGAAGCCCAGGTGGTCGGGCACGATGCACCGGTATCCGGCCTCGACGAGCGGCGGAATGAAGTTGCGATACAGGTACCCCCAAGTCGGGTTGCCGTGCACCATGACCACGGGCTTTCCGTCACGTGGACCTTCGTCCACGTAGTGCATCTTGCCGTCGCGCGACTCGAACCATCGCGGCGCATACGGCCACGTTCCGCCAAAGGTCCAGTCCACTGCAGTCATTGCGCCCTCCGTCGACCAAGAGCCCCGATCATGCGATTCGTGGTGATTCTGGTCAACGGCTCCGGACTAACGGAAGTTCTGGACGCTCCAGATCTGACCGTCGGACGACTTCGCAAAGCCACAAGCTACTTGCTCGTACTCTGCGTTGCTCATGTTCAGGTAGTGGCCGTGCTTCGAAAACCGCTTGCCTGGGCCTTCGTCCCACATGGCTTGCAGACATCCGTGGATGACCTCCGGCGTCGAGGGCCAGCCCGGACACTCGTTCTGTGCACGGCCCTTGGGCTTGCACACGTCGTCGTTGAAGGCGGCGTGAATGCCTCGCTTGCTGTCGTGCTTTGCCTGCTTGCCCGCGCATTTCTCTCCGTCTTTCCAACGTTGCAGCGGTGGTAGGCATTGGCAGCTCCAACGTAGCTGGTTGATTCGCGCGACGCAGTCTTCGTGTGGATCGCCGGTGCTCCGAAGTGGGGGAGGTGCACAGCTCGGGCGCGGTCGGCTCAGGGGACCGTTTGCGCAGACATTCTTCGATGCGAGCGCAACCGAATCGCCCAAAGCATGCGTGTTTGACATCCACAGGACCAATAGTCCGGCGAGGAGCGCCAAGACGCCCATTTTCCTTTTCATGCCGCCAATCTCTGTCATAGATACGTTCACCCGAGCGAAGAAAGGAGAGATGTATGGCGAACGAAGGTTACCACGAGCCCATCGAAGAGCTTAGCGACGAAACGCGTGACATGCACAGGGCCATCGTGTCGTTGATGGAGGAGCTGGAAGCCGTCGACTGGTACAACCAGCGTGTCGATGCGTGTAAAGACGACGAGCTCCGGGCGATTCTCGCCCACAATCGCGATGAAGAAAAGGAGCACGCGGCCATGGTTCTCGAGTGGATCCGCCGACGTGATCCGGTATTCGACGAAGAGCTCGAGGATTACCTGTTCACCGAAGAGCCCATTGCGGAGATCGAGGAAGAAAATCAGGACTGAGGGTTCGAACGCCCGGTTTTCGACCGGGCTCGTCTGTCCTATGATGCGATCATGAATGCCGAGATGAGCGTGCGGGAGTCGCTGGGAAGCGACCACGAGGCGATCAATCGAGCCCTCTCGGACCTGGCAAATGCCGTCGAGGGTGCGGACTTCGCCACCATTTTGCAGGTCTTCCGCGACGTCGACCGAGGTCTCCGCGCGCACATGTATGGCGAGGAGCGCTATCTCTTTCAGGATTTCGAGGCGAGTCATCCGGATGACGTCCGGCAGCTTCGCGAAGACCACGACCGGCTTCACCGGAAGCTCGGCGAGCTGATGATCCAAACCGAGCTGCATACGCTTCGCAAAGAAAGCATCGACGCGTTCATCGAGGAGCTGCGCTCTCATGCGGCAAAAGAAAACGTGACTCTCTACCAGTGGGCCGACGAGCCTCTACACGAAGCCCAGCGCGACGCGTTGTTCGCGTTTCTCGAGGAGCGCAGGGCAGCGCTGCGGGATCGAGTCTAGACGCATCGCCTGTCGAGCGGACGCCGGCGGCTGCTTCGGTCAGAGGCTCCAGTGCGCGTCGACGGCTCGTCTTGCCCTCGAGAGCGCCGCCTCTTCGGAGGGGCGGAGTGAGCCGCTCGGGAGCTCGGCCTCTTCGCCTCGAAGGGCGTTCAACATGGCGGCAATGGAGTCCTCGATTGCCTGCAAGTCGTATCCACCTTCCAAGAACAAGGCCAGGCGCCCGTGACCCATCGCATCGACGTGACGGGCGAGGGCCGTCGTCAAAGCGCCGTAGCAATTCGCGTCGAGCTCGAGCCCAGCGAGAGGATCGCGGATGTGTCCGTCGAGGCCGGCGGAGACGAGCACGACGTCGGCTTCGAATGCGTTCAACAAGGGAAGCACGATCGACCGAAACGCCTCCCCATAAGCCACCGGACCGGTACCAGGAGGCACGGGGATGTTGATGGTGTAGCCTTCCGCCCCGGCGCTTCCGACTTCCTCGACGCCGCCACTGCCCGGGTAGAGAGGCGACTGATGCAACGACACGAACAGAACACGCTCGTCTCCGTAGAAGATCTCTTGCGTTCCATTGCCGTGATGGACGTCCCAATCCACGATAGCCACTCGGTTGGCGCCCCGATCGAGAGCATCCGATGCGGCCACTGCGACGTTGTTGAGCAAGCAAAAACCCATGGCCCGTGAGGAGCAGGCGTGATGGCCAGGGGGGCGAACCAACGCGATGCCCCTCTTGGCATTGCCCGCGAGCAACGTACGACAGAGCTCGACGGAGCCGCCGGCCGCCAGCCACGCAGCCTGCTTCGTGTCCGGGCAAAAATAGGTATCGGCGTCGATGTGTCCCCAGCCGGAGCCCGCGTCGAGAATGCTCCGAAGACGCGTCAAGTATTCGGGTGAGTGAACACGGCTCGCTTCCTCGTCGAGGACCGGCCTGGCTGCGACAACGAGCCGTTCGGTCTCGGGCAGTGTGCGCCTCAAGGCGGCTCGTGCGGCATCCAACCGCTCCGGTCGCTCGGGATGCGGCTCCGCCGATCGGTGGTCGTCGAACCGCGAATCGTCGACGACTGCTATGGGCAATCGATTGGGCACGGGTTGACTACTGCCCTACGGCTTTGCCGAAGGCAACCTGTTGGTCACGCGAGTGGACTTTCCTAAGACGCAAGAATCGTACCAGGGAACCCTGCGACATCACGAAGGAGACACCCGGGAAAGTGTGCATTGCATGCCATCACATGCGTGATCGCTGCGCGATCGTATTCGTCGCCCGAACGGTAGCGGTCGAAAAACGCGTGCAGCTTCTTCACGCGAGCGGGCATCGACTGCACGGCTTGTAGACCGATCGACACACCGAAATTGGTAAACGCAAACTTCATGTGGGGAAGATAGGGCTCCCGACAGAAGTAGCCTTCGTTCCGCCACATCTGATCGAGCGTGGCCAGGCAGCGTGGCTGTTGGATCCGCGCCCATTCTTCATCCGGAAAAAAGTGTGTCATCCACAGCATCATGCCGAGGCCGAGGTCCTGCGTGATCACGAGGTCGGGGGCGGTTCGATCGATGAGAAGCCGCATGTCGGCGATCTCCCTCGACAACGCGTGGGGATCGAGCATCTGATAGGAGAGGTAGCCGTCGAATGCATCGAGCGCACCGAGCCCGAAGCCGGGGTAGGGTCCGCTCAGATCTTCCTTCATCTTCCAGAGGACACCGCGTCCCGGTACGAGGAACGCATCGTGAATCTGACGTACGAGCTCGATTCCGCGGTCGCGATACTGTGACCGGTGGCGCCCGACGATGGCGAGGGCATAGAGCCACATGGCGAGATAGTGAAAATACTGCCCATCGCGATCGGGCGCCTCTCCGATGCGGATGCCTTTCGGCCTCCCGAGCACCCGGTCTACGTCCGCGACGACCCACTCGGCTTCCTTCAAGAAGGCGTCATCCGCCAGCTCCTCGTAGAGCGAAACCAGAAGAACCACCCCAAAAGCGTCGGTCCAAAGGTAGCGGGGGCCGTTCGGCCAGATACCCTCGCTCCGCATCCAGGTCAGCTTGTCGAGAACGTATTTGATTTCCGTGCGCATGAGGGATCCCTACAGGAGCAAGAGCGTGACCGCCATCACCGCGACCCCTGCGATGAGCCCGTATACCGAGTCGTGCCCTTCTTCGTAGCGCTTGGCGTTCGGAACGAGCTGGTCCAACGAGATGAATACCATCACGCCCGCCACCGCGGCATGAACGATGCCAAGCACGCCTTCGGAGAAATAAGGGTAGATGATCAGATAGCCGAGAGCCGCACCCAGCGGCTCCGATATGCCCGACATGAACGAGTACCAAACGGCCTTGCGCCTGCTTCCGGTGGCAAAATAGATCGGAATCGCCACCGCGAGACCCTCCGGGATGTTGTGCAGCGCGATGGCGACGGCGACGGGAATCCCCACGTGGGGGTCATGCAAGGTCGTCACGAACGTCACGAGGCCCTCCGGAAAGTTGTGGATGCCGATGGCGAGCGCGGTGAGCAATCCAACTCGTCTCAGCGGGGCCGAAGGCGCCTCGCGCGTGAGATCTTCGACGAGCGCGGCATCGTGCGGGTTCTCATCGCTCGGCACCAAGAAGTCGATCAGGGCGATCGCCAGCATGCCACCGAGGAAGCTACCGGCGGCTACCCAAGAACCCGGGCCATCGCCGTAGTCAGCGCGCAGAAGCGCATCGCCTGAAGGCAGCAGCTCCACGAAGGACACGTAGATCATCACCCCCGCCGAGAATCCGAGCGAAGCTGACAGGAAACGGGTGTTGGTTCGTTTGGCTATGAACGCAGAGACGCCTCCGACGCCCGTAGACACACCCGCGAGGACGGTCAGCCCCATCGCGAACAGGACGTCCATGCCGTTACCGAGTCAGCGAGCTACCGCGGATCACTAGGCGATACGCCGTTCTTCCTGCGGTGCGGACTCTTTTTCGGGCCCTTTGGCCTTCTTCGATTTTCGCTCCTCGAAGATCTCGTCCATGGTCTTCGGGCGGAGGTCCTCCACGCTGTACGGGAGCTCCGGGATCGAGCGCTCGAGCCAAACATGCTTGCCTTTCAACATGTCGAGACCCACGCGTGTGGCCCTCGCGTCGTCATTGCGCCAAAGACCGCGAAAAAGCGCGTCGATGTTCCGCCGAGCCTGGCGCGCGAAGTAGTCGGCGAGCGCAACTGCCTCGTCCGCGTGCTCCAACCTGTCTTGGCGGAGCTTGTCGGCACGCCGGATCGTCGCCGCGAGCACGAAGATCTCCACGCCGATGTCCACGGCGCGGAACAGGAACCCTTGACGGCGTTCGAGCCCCGGACCGAAACGCGCCATGCCGTGAAAGACGTTGCGGGCAAGCCGCGCGGACGCGCGTGATGCATAGCGCAGATGCTTTGCCAGCTTCCCGTAGCGCGAAAAGCTCGGCCACAGGCTCCAGCGCAACCAACGGGTCGGATACCACCATGCATAGAACGCGATGATCTTCGGCAGCGCGCCGAGGCGTTGACCCATGGTCGCGTCGGGGTCGACGAGCTTTCCGGCCACCTGCAGATGTTTGTCGACGGCCTCTCGCGCGATGAACAAGTGCATGATCTCGCTCGAGCCTTCGAAGATGAGATTGATGCGGTTGTCACGCAGGGCACGTTCGACACCGATGGCGGGCTCGCCGCGCGCCCTGAGGGAGCTCTCGGTTTCGTAGCCGCGCCCGCCTCGAATCTGAAGCGTTTCGTCGACCATTTCCCAGTTTCGGACGGTGTTCCATTCCTTGGCGGCGGCTGCTTCGAGACGAATGTCGGTGTCCTTTCGGTCGGCTAGCTCGCCTACCGTGTAAGCGATCGATTCCATGGCGAAAGCCGAGGAAAGCAGGTAGGCGTTTTTGTGCGCCACCGCTTCGTGCTTTCCGACGGGCAGGCCCCACTGAACGCGGGCATTGGACCACTTCCGCGCGATCTCGACGTACCGTTTGGCGGATCCCGACGTCGCGGCCGGTAGGCTGAGACGTCCCGTGTTCAGCGTGACCAGTGCGATCTTGAGCCCGTCGCCCTCCTTGCCGATCAGGTTCTCCTTCGGGATCCTCACGTTGTCGAAGCTCACGACGGCATTGGCGAGCGCCCGAAGGCCCATGAAGTGGCATCGATGCTCGACGCGCACGCCGGGCCAGTCCATCTCGACGACGAACGCGTTGATCCTCTTCGTGGCGGGGTTGCGAGCCATCACCACGATGAGCTCCGCGAGCGTTCCGTTGGTGCACCAGAGCTTCTGACCGTTGAGGATGTAGTGCTCGCCGTCTGCGGAGGGCTCTGCAATCGTCGCGAGCCGGGCCGGATCGGACCCGACGGCAGGCTCGGTCAACGCGAAGGCAGAGATCGCGCCTTTGGCGCATCGAGGCAAGAACCGCTTCTTTTGCTCTTCGGTGCCGAAAAGCTTCACGGGTTGCGGAACACCAATCGCCTGATGCGCGGACACCAGGGCGATCACGTTGCCGTCGTATGATCCGATCAGCTCCATCACGCGTACGTATTCGGGGTGCGTGAGCCCGAGCCCTCCGTATTCCTTCGGAATCTTCATCCCGAACGCGCCGAGCTCGGCGAGCCCTCGCACGACCTCCGGCGGGTACTCGCCACTCTGGTCGATCTGAATGGAGTCGACCTTCTCGCGAAGGAAGTCGCTCATCTTGCGATAGAACTCGAGAAACTCGGGCCGCGTCGGCTCTTCCAGCTGCAGCCGTTCCAGAAGATCGATGCGGAAGTTTCCGAGGAATACGTCGCGGATGAAGCTCTCACCGCTCCACACTTTCTCTCTGGATTCTTCTGCGACTTTTCGGGCTTCTTGCGCGTCTGCCATCGGGGGCCTCCAAACTTCCAAGCGCTCCCTCGGGCAAGGGGCGAATCAAGAACATCGCGAAATTGAGGCGTTTCCACAAGTCCCCATGCGGGTAAATGCCGCTTCAGCATAAAGTTCCAGGCGTGGCCGGCACTTTGGGCGCTTCGAGTCAGACGCGGCGATGAGTCACACGTGTGGCTGATTGCCACGCCGAGCATGCTCTGAGGGAGCGACGCTCAGGCGTCGTCTTCGACCAGACGGTATGCGCCGTCCGGGTCGTGAATCTCGGTGCCCGTCACGGGCGGATCGAACAGGCACACCAGCTCGAGCTCCCGCTCCGCCTCGAGCGTGTGTCGGTCGTGCTGGTCGAGCGCGTAACAAGCTCCCGGCTCGACGGCGAAGCGCTCGGGGACTGCGCCCAGCACTGCCACTTGACGAGGATACCACAGCGTATAGAAGCGAATTGCATGCGTGCCGTGATTCTCGACAGGAATGGACCCATCGATAGTCTCCGGATCGGCGAGATGGATGCACCCAGCATGTCCGCCGACGAAATCCTCGTGCGCGTTCACGCAGCCGCCGTCAATCCCGCCGACTTGAAAGTCGTCAGCGGAAAAGACGGCGCCGCATTCATTCATGCCAGGAAGTTTCCCACCGCGATCGGGTACGACTTCAGCGGCGTCGTCGAGAAGGTCGGCGCCAATGTCCGGGGCCGCACGGTCGGAGACGAGGTGTTCGGCTTTCTCCCCTATTCGGGGACGAACAAACAAGGCAGCTTTGCGGAGCTCGTGTCGGTGAAGGCCCACGCCGTGGGCGTCAAGCCAGGCGGGGTTTCGCATGAACAAGCAGCGGCGAGCGCTACCGTGGGCTGTACGGCGCTACAAGGCTTGCGTGACAAGGGCGGCTTGAGGGCCGGCCAGCGAGCCTTGATCAATGGCGCTTCCGGAGGCGTGGGAAGCTTTGCGGTGCAAATCGCAAGGCAGCTCGGCGCGGAAGTCTGGGGTACGGCGAGCGCGGCCAATGCCGACTTCGTGCGAGAGCTCGGCGCCGCTCGGGTCATCGACTATCGAAAGACCCCCCTGCGTTCCCTCGACGCGAAGCTCGACGTCGTGCTCGACGCAGCCGTCACGTCGTCGTTCCAGGAAGTGCGGGGTTTGCTCAACGCGGGCGGGGCGTACGTGACCCTTTTGCCCTCGACGAGCCTGTTCGTCGGCATGGTTTCGAGCCTCTTTTCGAGCAAGCGCTGCGGCTTGGTCATGGTGAAGTCACGGGCCGCGGATCTCGATCAGTTGGGCCAATGGCTGGCCGCCGGTGAGGTTCGAGCCTCGATCGACGAAACGTTCCCGCTCTCCGAGATCACGACGGCGCTTTCCGTCCAAGAGTCGGGTAGCATTCGAGGGAAGCTTGCCATCCGACTCGGAGAGCCGCCGCCATGACCGATTCGTACGAGCTCTACTATTGGCCCATGCTTCCCGGGCGCGGCGAGTTCGTTCGCCTTGTGCTGGAGGAGGCGGGCGTCCCGTATCGCGACGTTGCCCGTCTTCCCGAAGCCGAAGGTGGAGGCGTCCAAGCTTTGATGCCGTTCATCCGCGGTGAGCGTCCCGGTCTTCCTCCCTACGCCCCGCCCATCCTCGTCCACGGCGACTTGGTGTTGGCTCAGACGGCCGCAATCTGCGCCTACCTCGGCGAGCGGCACGGGCTCACACCCGATGATCCCGAGAAGCGCATGCAAGTCCTGCAGCTGCAGCTCACGGTAGCCGATGTGACCGACGAGGCGCACGACACCCATCATCCAGTGAGCGTCGTTCTCTACTACGAGGACCAAAAAGAGGCTGCCCGGGAAGCGGCACGACAGTTCCTCGACCAGCGTCTCCCGCGCTTTTTGCCGTACTTCGAACGGGTGGTCGAGCGCAACGGCGGCCCATGGTTGATGGGCGATGCGCTCTCCTATGCCGACTTGTCGCTGTTCCAGCTACTCGAGGGATTGGCATATGCATTCCCGCGGGGCTTTGCCAAAGTCACCGAATCGACGCCCGCGCTCGTCGCCCTGCGAGCCCGCGTGGCGAGCCTCCCGCGCATCGCCGCGTACCTTGCGTCCGACCGCCGCCTCGGCTTCAACGAGCACGGCGTATTCCGGCGTTACCCGGAGCTCGATCTCGACGGTTGACGCCGCTCATCCTCGAATGTACGCTGCACGTCCTTCGTCTTCGCAACGGCCGCCTCGACGCCCTGAGGCTCCGATCATCGAATCATTTCAAGGTGTACTCGGTCTACCGCTGCAGGAAGATGCCCGCCAGCTCGTCTTTTCGCTCGCGGCTCATCAGCCGGGTGGCCTCGTCGAAGAGCGAGGCGCCCTCGTGACAGACGCGATAGACCGCTTCGGAAATCGGCATCTCCACACCTTCGCGCTCGGCCAAGAGATGGACCGCCGCCGACGTGCGATAGCCTTCGGCCACGGACTTCTGCGACGCAACGATCTCCTTGGCTGGCTTTCCCGTCGCGAGCTGCTGGCCGAGCTGTCGATTGCGGGAGAGCTCACCGGTGCAAGTGAGAGTCAAGTCGCCCACGCCTGCCAGCCCGAGAAAGGTGAGCGGGTTCGCGCCGAGCGCCACGCCGAGCCGTGCCATCTCCGCGAGACCCCGCGTCATCAGGGAGGCGACGGCGGACGCCCCGAGCCCGAGACCGTGTGCTGCGCCGCACGCCACGGCAATTACGTTCTTGAGCGCGCCTCCGAGCTGCACGCCGATCACATCGTCGCTCGCGTACACCCGAAGAAGCGGCGAATGAAGAATGGCCTGCACGTGCCGGGCCGTGCCGATGTCCGCCGATGCGAGGGTTACGTCCGCGGGGAGCCCCGAAGCCATGTCTTTCGCGAAGCTCGGACCGGACAAGTAGGCAGCATTCGGCGCATGATGGGGGAGCTTCTCGGCCAGAACTTCGCTCATCAGCGCCAGTGTGTCTTGCTCGATACCTTTGGCCGTGGATGTGATCAGGGCTTCCGCAGGCAGATGTGGCGCGAGCTTCTCGCTCACCGAGCGCATGAATCCCGATGGCACCACGAGAAGGACGAGCTCGGCATCTTCCACCGCCTCTGCGATCTCGTTCGTGAAGGGGATGTCCTTCGGGATCGGAAAGCCGGGAAGATAGACGGCGTTTTCGCCTTCGGCTTTCACGCGCTCTGGCAAACCTTCGTCGTACGCCCAAACGCGGACCCGATGGCCGAGGCGCGCGCAGTAGAGGGCGAGGGCGGTGCCAAAAGCGCCTGCGCCGACGACGCCAACCTGGGTCGTCACGATCCCTCCCGTGACCAAGACGATGCCCGGGGTGCGGACTCGGTGAGGTTTCCTCGCAACGTGGTTATGCACGTCCCGCGTAGCGTCACCCGGTCGCCTCTCAGCGCGACATCGAGCTCGCCGCCGCGCGCCGATAGTTGGCGGGCGGTGAGGTCGGTCTTGCCCAGCCGGCTCGCCCAGAACGGAGCCAAGGCACAGTGCGCGGAACCGGTCACCGGGTCTTCGTCGATGCCGAATCGCGGAGCGAAGAAACGGGATACGAAGTCGATCTGATCGTGATCGGCCGGCGCCGTGATAGTCACGCCGCGGATGTCGATTTCTGCCAATGCGGCGAAGCTCGGGCTACAGGCTCTCACGGCCTCCTCGTTCGCTAGCAAGAGGAGATAGTCGTCGTCATCGCGACCGATCCAAGTCGGGGAGACGCCCAGGGATTCCAGCAGTCCGGCGGGGGCGCTCGTCTCGGACGCGGGGCGCGCAGGAAAGTCGAGCTCGACTTGACGGCCGAGAGGTGTTGCGATCAGCTCGCCGCTGAGGGTCGAAAACCGAACGCCCTTGTTCGGTGCGAGCCATCCCTCCTCCCAAAGCACGTGCGCCGCCGCAAGCGTGGCATGTCCGCAGAGCCGCACTTCTCGAGTGGGCGTGAACCAGCGAAGCTCGACGCTCCCATCGGTTCGTAGGACACAGAACGCGGTCTCCGAATGCTTCATCTCGCTGGCCACCGACTGCATCCATGCCTCGGTCGTCGGCTCGCTGAGCACACACACCGCCGCCGGGTTCCCTGCGAAGGCAACGTGGGTAAACGCGTCGACGACCGTGATTCGCTGGCCCATCGTGACTAGTTTCGAGTACCCCAAAGAGCGTTCGATGACAATACGCCCGCTGCGCTCGACCATCCTGCTATCATTGCAGCAGTGGAAATGGAACGGGGGACATGTCGATTGAGACGCTAGAGCTACCGAACGGATTGAAGATGCCTTCCCTCGGTCTCGGAACCTGGAAATCCGAGCCCGACGAGGTGTATCACGCGGTCCGTTCCGCCATCGAGGTCGGATACCGCCACATCGACTGCGCCGCGATCTACCAGAACGAAGAGGAGGTCGGGCGCGCGCTGCACGACGCCTTCGAGGCAGGCGATGTTCGCCGGGAGGACATGTGGATCACCAGCAAGCTGTGGAATGACTCGCATGCTCCCGAGCACGTGCGCCCTGCGCTCGAAACGAGCCTGCGCAAGCTTCAGCTGCAGTACCTCGATCTCTACCTGATTCATTGGCCCGTCGCGTTGCGGCATGGGACGGAGCTTCCCCGTGGGCCTCAGGACTTCATTCCGCTCTCGGAGATGCCGCTCGAGGCGACTTGGGAAGCCATGTTGAAAGTCGCCGAGCGCGATCTGACGCGTACAGTCGGCGTGTCGAACTTCAGCCAGAAGAAAGTCGAGCAGGTGCGCGACGCCACTGGCGAGACTCCTGCGGTCAATCAGATCGAGCTTCATCCCTATCTGCAGCAGAGCGCGCTGGTGAGCGCCTGCCAGGACCTCGGAATCGCGGTGACCGCGTATTCCCCGTTGGGCTCCCCAGATTCCGCGCCGATGCTGGGACGAGACGACGATGTCTTGCTGACGGAGCACCCCACCATCGTCGACATCGCCGATGCGCATGGGGCAACACCCGGTCAGGTCTTGATCGCTTGGGCGCTCGCCCGGGGAACGAGTGTCATCCCCAAATCGGTCCACGCCGAACGAATCGCCGAGAACTGGGCGGCACGCGAGCTGACTCTCGCTTCCGAGGACATGGCCGCGATCGCGGCGCTCGACACGCATCAGCGGAAGATCGACGGCCGGTTCTGGTTCGTGGGCGAAAGCTACTCTCCGCAGACGCTCTGGGACGAGTAAATACAATCCTTGACGCGCCCATCTCCTTCGTGACAATCGTGTCACACGCGTCGCGGACGGCGCGTCTCGAACCGGGAGTGGGACATGAAACGTGCTTTTGCTTTGATTGGTTTCGTCGCGTTGTTCGCGGGCTGCGGTGACGACGATGGCGGCCGTGAGCCGCAAGAGGTGGTGGTGGAGACGTTCAACGTCGCATTGGCGGGCGCCTTCATTCCGTACGAGACCGAGCGTCGTCAGCCCATCGCAGACGCCATCGCCGCGGCCGACTCGGACGTCCTTTGCCTTCAAGAGGTGTGGACTCAGGAGGACAAGGAGCTGATTCGGGACGCCGCCGTCGATGCGTATCCGCACGCGGTCTTTTTCAACGACACCCTAGCCACGACGATTGATGACCCGACCGACCAGGACGGAAACACACCAACCCCGCCAACGGGGTTTCCTTGCCCGGAGGTTGAGGTAAGCGAGGGTGTCACGATTCTCGATCAGATGAACGCTGCGGTCGATTGCCTCCGCGATAATTGCTCGACGATCGAGGGGAGCGATGAGGGCCGCACCGAAAGCGCAGACTGTGCTCAACAGCAATGTCTCGGTGCCGTGACAGACCTCCTCTTTGGAAACGCCCAGCAGCAACGTTGTTATGCCTGCGTCGTAACCCAGCTTCCCACGGCGCAGCTCAAAGACATTCGATCCAGTTGCGCCGAGGTCGACAACCAGGATCTGGCTTTCGACGGCCAGAATGGTGTGATGTTGCTGTCCAAACACCCTCTCGAGCCCGCGGAAGAGTGGGTCCTTCCAGGAACCTGGAACCGCAGGACCATTCTGCGCGCAACCGCGAATCTGCCAAACGGTGCGGAGCTGGAGGTGTATTGCAATCACCTGACGCCGATCTTCGACAATATCGCCTTCCCGTACACCGGGCAGTACGGCTACGGCTTCACGGATGCGCGCGGCTGGGAAGCCGAGCAACAGCTGCAGGCCGAGAAGCTGATCAACTACGTGACCAGCACTAGCGGCGACCGGCCGGCAGTGATCCTGGGCGACCTGAATGCGGGCCATGCGTACCCGGCAGAGGACATCGTGGCCGAAGGAGAGCCCACGCTGGACCTTCTCGAGACCGAATTCGAGCCCGCGTATGTGTCCTCCTACACACCGCAATGCACCTTTTGCAGCACCAACCCGGTCACCGATGCCGAGACGTCGAGCTGGATCGACCACATCCTGCTCTATAACCTCGCTTCCGATGCGGTCCTCTCCACGGCCCGCGTCTACGACGAAGCGGTCGTGCCGGTCGACTCACAGACGGTGCCTCTGTCCGACCACTTCGGGATGCGCTCGGTGATCTCGGTTCCGTAGTTCAGGGTGTACTTGGTCTAGCGCAAGAGCCAGAGCACCTTCCCGCGCGCAGCTTGGAGCGTGATCGTCAGGATGCCGTCTTCGATGTTAGGCGCCTCGGTCTCGCCGGTTTCGGGATCGAGCAGCTGTGCGTTGGAAAAGCCGCCCTCGATGCGCATTCGGTCGGTGCGCGCTTCGTAGCTCTCGTTGAAGAGAAAATAGATGTCGCCACCGGAAACCTCGCGGCGCGCCACGGACATCCGTAGGCCCGCCGAATCGACGGGGCGCAACGGTGGCGTCACGGTCTCGTTCGTGATTGCCGAAGCGATTTGCTCCACCGCGGACACGACACGGACGCTCGAGCGCAACGTTTCGACCAGCGAAGCGACCTCTGCGTCTCTTGCTTCTGAGTCAACCAGCCCGTCGGCGCGCGTCGGAAAATCGCCGGCCCAAATGACAGGCACGCCCGCGTTCGTGGCCTCGACGATCGCTTTGAGCATCTCGGGTGCGGCCACCGAGAGGCCGTCGACCAAGAGCGCGCGAAAGGACGCGTCGCCTACTCGAAGCATGCCATTCGAGGCGCTCGATGACGCCAGCGCAGATCTGCTGATCCGATCGTACTCGAAGCCGGCCCGCCGGAGCGCGATGCTGATCTCCGATTCATAGGCGCCAGGCTCTACGCCGAAGTTAACGAAGTTCTCGGCGCGCCATTCCGGATAGAGCCAAGCCACCTCCGCTTTTGCGGTTCCCCGGCTCAATGCGTAGCTCAGCCTGGCTGCCCAGCGGTTCAAGGAGGGAAGGGCAGCCCAAATGTCCGCGCCTGGATGAATGTCGAACGTGATGTCGAGTGGTCCTGTCGTGAACGCGCTGTCTTCCAGGGGATGAAAGGGATACCAGCGCTGCCCGTCGCTGTGCAGGTAGGGGTACGCGTTTCCGTGGTGGACCAGCCGGTTGATGCCCGCGCTGAACGCACGACCCATCAAGATGCGCGCGTCGATCTCGCTGAGCTCGAGCGCTCCGTTCCTCGGGAAGGTTTCGCTGCTTGCAAAGCGCTTGCCCCCGACGTGCGCCGCGGACGCCGCGAGTCGAAGGAAGTCGTATGATCCGCCACCGAACAAGCCCTCCGATTCAGGGATGTCCGCCATGCCGTATGCGTCGAGCACGTCGGCGTATCCGCCGTGCGCCTGCAGCCGAAGATCGATCGCCCGTTCGTGAAGCCATGTGCGGAGCGTGGCGATGAGCTCTTCGGAAAAGACGTCACCGCGAACGCGTTCGTAGTCCTCGCGCGCTCTGATCCCTCGCTGGTCGGGGGCCTGATATCGCGGATCGCCGATGCCGCGCAAGAGGTTCACGTACTCCGATTCGCCGCCTTCCCGGAACAAGAATGGAAGCAGTAGCTCGATGTCGTAGCCGAGCGCCGTCTCGAGCTTGGATCCAAGCGCCGTCGTCCAGGGAAGCTCGCCCACCAGCTCGAAGCTGTCGACGAACACCGAGCGGGGCGGGCAGTCTCTGACCGCCTCGATCCAAGCCCCGAATTCCCGCTCGAGGAAGGCCTCGACGCCCCTGCGATCGAGGTGATCGATCACGCGTGCGTCCTCGAGCTCGCCCGGGTACGCGCCGCCGGCGGGGAAGTGAAACGTGCGGTTTTCGTAGACCGCAAAAACCCGATGCGTTCCCGCAGGAACTTCCCAAGTCAGCGTCCTTTCGCTGACTTGCGACGTCAGGTCGACCACCTCCCCCAAGGTTGCGGGTGCGGTGGACGGCTCGTCGATGACCTCCGCGGCCAGCACTGCGACCAGCGCCAGGTCTTCGTCGAACCCATCGATCGATGCAACGACCGCATTGGTGTCTTCGATCCACGGTGGCGGCGCCCCTTGCGGCAGCGGCCCCATGTACGTGTCTGGACCGGACAGGGTGAGCTCCGCCGCGATGAGCTGTCTTTCGGAATCTGTATCGACGTTGATCCCGCCCGTCGACCAACCGCTGCCGAGCGTGAGATCCCAAGAAAGACCGAGCTCCTGCGCCGCACATGCGGCATCGCGCAGTCGCTCCCGAAATGCGGCATCGCCCACCGTGCGGATCCGATCGTCGTCCGCGATGTCCGTGTTGGTGATGGCCGACATGAACGGTTGAATCTCGACTGATCCGTACCCCGCTTCCGAGAGCTGGCGCAGATGCGCGCGAAGCGTGGATTCGTCGACTGCTCCGCCCGGCCACCACCAACGGGTTTGCGGGCGAAATTCCGGAGGCGGGCTAGCAAACGCTTCGACGCTGAACACGTCATCAGCGCTTCCTCCGTCGGAGCTGCTGCAACCCAACGAAGCGAGGAACGAGCCAATCAACACCGCTACGTGACGCTTGCGCACGAACATGGGGCGCCAGTCTACCTCAGCGGACGGGTTGTCCTGCCCATCATTGTCACTACCATTGTCTCCCCACGAGGGAGGCAACATGCTCAAGAGATTCATTCTCACGTTTCTGCTGGTTTCGGGTCTCGCGAGCCCCGTGCTCGCCGGACCTCAATCGACGATCGGGGGCGCCCGGCTCGAGACCGACATGGCCCACAAGGTCACCACGGGCTGGCCGAGCACCTCGTACGAGTGGTGGAACAAGGGCAAAGGCAAGCTCGATTGGGCGCTAGGCAGCGAGCTGGTCTACGGGCCGTGGTCGGGCGCCTGGGACGATCCGCGAATCGGCGCTTCGATCTACGCACCGCTGCGCTTCCATCTATGGGAGAACAAACGCGAGGCATCCAAGACCGATCTCGGCTTGCGGTTCACCCCGGGCTTGATGGCTGGATCCGCCGCCCGTGACACGGCGATGGTGATGGCGCGCGCGGAGCTCGCGGTCCCGGTTTCAGTCGACGTACACCCAAAGCTCAGCGTGGTGACGGGCGGAGCGATTCCGATCGACCTCGGTTGGGTCGAAGGCTCGGGTTTCCTCGGAGCCATTCCCCTGCTCGTTCGTCTCGGTGTCGAGATCAAGGGTGGATCCAAGACCGCCCCATTCATCCTGATGGAGGTCGGCCCCGGAATCGGGTTTGGGAACGGCTCCGACGTGACGCTCGCGGCACGCCTGTGGGGCGGGGTCACGTTCTGGTCCGTTCGCGGCAAGTGACCAGGGTCACATCCGCTCGGTGAGCTCCAGCAAGAGCCGGCGCATCTCGCTGGCTTCTCGACGCGGGCTCCAGGGGCCGTGACCGGAGAAGAGTTGCTCGAACCGATACTCGGCGAGGCCGATCAAAGATTGCTTTTGCGCCGGCCACGAGTACCAGCATGCATCGCGAAAAGCGCGCATCGCATCGTGCTCGTAGCTCCAGGTCAGCGAATCGCCCGTAAAGAGGAAGGTTTCGTCGACTTGGAAGACGACGCTGCCCTTGGTGTGCCCAGGCACCGGGATTGCCGATATCCCATCACCGAGGTGGCTTGCTTCCGTGGGAGCGCTGCCCTCGATGAGATGTGTCGCATGAGGCGCGGCGCTGCGCTCGTCGCGGTGGATGTATACCTCGGCGCCGAAGTGATCGGCCCACTTCTCGGCGTCGGCGACGTCGTCGCGATGGCTCAATAGGATCTTGCTGATCCCACCCATCTCTTCGAACGGCACGACCAGCTTGCGGGTGTATTGCGGCGAGTCGAACAATAGGTTGCCTCCGGGCCGCGTGAAGAAGTACGAATGCGCGCCGAACGAGGACCGGTGATTGTGACCGCACAGGTAGATGTCTTCCGCTAGCTGGTGAGGATAGATACGGGCCGGAGGGCGCAAGCGGCTTTCGGTCCGGATCGAACGAGTAGGGCAAAGCTCCGCGGCGAGCCAAGCTTGATGGATCTCTTCCTCGGTCGAAGGCTGCCTCGCGAAGACGGAGTGCTCGCCACGCCGGACGATCAGACCGCGCGCCACGTGACGGGAGGCTCCGCAGTCGATGCAACGTTTGTCGACGAACCAGTCGCCCTTGGCGCTGTCGGGGTTTCGTGCCGCGTCGGCATCGGCCATGGCGTATAATCCCACACGTGCGGATCTATCGAAAGGACTACACACCACCCGCGTTCTCGGTGGACGCGGTCGATTTGAGCTTCGAGCTCGACCCGGTTGCGACGCTGGTGAAAGCAACCCTGCAAATCCGACGCAATCCGGACGCGGTCGAGCGCAGCAGCGCGCTCGAGCTCCAGGGGGATGAGCTCGAGCTTCGCTCGGCGCGCCTCGACGGCCGGCCGCTCGATTCGGCACGCTTCGAGGCCGACTCGCAGAGCCTACGCATCGAGGACGTCCCCGATCGCTTCGAGCTCGAGACCGAGGTGGTCATTCATCCCGAGGCCAACACGAAGCTGATGGGGCTCTACACGTCGAATGGCATGTTTTGCACCCAGTGCGAGGCCGAGGGATTTCGGCGGATCACGTACTACCTGGACCGACCCGACGTGATGTCGCGATTCAGAACCCGGATCGAAGCCGACCGCACGAAGTACCCCATCTTGCTTTCAAACGGGAACCGCGTTGCACACGGCGAGCTGCCGCACAATCGACACTGGGTGCAATGGGAAGATCCCTTTCGCAAGCCGAGCTACCTGTTTGCGCTGGTGGCCGGTGACCTAGTCTGCCACAGAGGCAGCTTCACCACGGCTTCGGGCCGGAAGGTAGCGCTCGAGATCTGGGTCGAGCCCGAGAACATCGACAAATGCGAGCACGCGCTCGATTCGTTGAAAGCAGCCATGAAGTGGGACGAGGACACGTATGGGCTCGAGTACGACCTCGACGTCTACATGATCGTCGCGGTCAACGACTTCAACATGGGCGCGATGGAAAACAAGGGGCTCAACATCTTCAACTCGAAGTACGTCCTCGCCAAGCCATCGACCGCGACCGATGACGACTACGAAGCCATCGAGGGCGTGGTCGCGCACGAGTATTTCCACAACTGGACAGGCAACCGCGTCACCTGCCGAGACTGGTTTCAGCTCACCCTCAAGGAAGGGTTGACGGTGTTCCGCGATCAGGAGTTCTCGGCGGACATGACCTCGCGGCCGGTCAAGCGCATTCAGGACGTGACCCGGCTACGCACCGCCCAGTTTGCCGAAGACGCCGGTCCATTTGCGCATCCCATCCGCCCCGAGTCGTACGTGGAAATGAGCAACTTCTACACCGCGACCGTGTACGAGAAGGGTGCCGAGGTCGTGAGGCTCTATCAGACGCTTCTCGGCAAGGACGGGTTTCGCAAGGGTCTTCGACACTATTTACAAGAGCACGACGGTTGCGCCGTCACCTGCGACGATTTCCGTCATGCCATGGCCGAGGCCAATGGCGTCGATCTCAGCCAGCTCGAGCGTTGGTACTCGCAGGCGGGCACGCCCCTCGTTCGCGCCGAGGAAGCTTGGGACGAGCCGTCCCGCACGTATTCGCTCGAGCTCACGCAGTCACTGCGGGCGATGCCCGACCAGCCTCCGTCGTTGCCGTTGCCCATTCCGCTTCGGTTCGGTCTCTTGGGACCGGACGGAAGCGACATTGCGGGAACGGCACGCATGCTCCACTTGAACGAAGCAGAGCAGATCTTCACTTACCGAGACCTTCCGGCGCGTCCGGTTGCCTCGATCGCGCGGGGGTTCTCGGCGCCCATCAAGGTGGACATCGACCGGAGCCGGGCTGATCTCGCGTTCTTGATGGCGCACGATTCGGATGCGTTCAACCGATGGGAGGCCGGTCAGGAGCTCGCCAAGCGCGTGTTGCTCGACCTCGTGGCCCGGTCATCTAGCTCATCGGCCGAGGTCCTCGAGGTAGACCGGCTGCTCATCGGCGCATTCGGCCAGGTGCTTTCCGATCCGAGCCTCGACGGGTCGATCAAGGAATTGACGCTGACGCTTCCTTCCGAAGAGCTGCTGGCGCAGGCGCTCGATGCGGTAGACCCGGAAGCGGTCCACCGTGTCCGAGAGCGAGTCATTCGTGAGATCGCGTCGTCACTGCACGATGACTGGATGGAAACCTACGAACGCCACGCTCATGGAAGCGACGCCATCGAGAAGATCGAGATCGACAGGCGCCGCATCAAGAACCGCGCGCTCCGCTATCTCGTCGCGTTGGAGACGCCGGAGACGATCGAATTGGCCGTGGCGCAGCTCCGTGGCGCAACCGGAATGACGGATTACGAAGCTGCCATGACCTGTCTGGTGGACGTCGATTCGCCTTCGACCGAGGATGCAATCGCGGAGTTCTACGCACGCTGGAACCGGGACCCGGTGGTGCTGGACAAGTGGTTTCGCATGCAGGCGATGTCGAGCGCCGAAACGGCCTTCGATCGGGTCGTCGCGCTGTCGAAGCACCCCGACTTCACGCTGACGAACCCGAACCGGGCGCGCTCGCTGTTGCACGCGTTTGCCGCCGGCAATCCGGTGGGCTTTCATCGCTCGGATGGAAAGGCATATCGATTCATCGCGGAAAAGACACTGGAGCTCGACGCGATGAACCCCCAGGTCGCAGCGCGGCTCGTGTCCTGCTTCAACCAATGGAAGCGCTATGAGCCTGGCCGGCGCGCGCTGATGCGGGCCGAGCTCGAACGCGTCGCGGCGCACCCCGGGCTTTCCGCCGACGTCTCCGAGATCGTCGAGCGGGCCCTGGCCCCCTAGTTGCGGTCCCAATCTTCGCTTGATAGCCTCCGCGCCAACAAATGGAGGGAGACAAACCCATGAGCTCAATCATCAAGTACGTGATCATCGGAACCGCAACCCTTGCGCTCAGCCTTTCGGCAGCGTGCAAGGAGGACGCGAGCCCTGCAGCCGAGGAAGTGACCGCTGGTGCCGAGGCAGGCGCAACGGCGGGCGCCGAGGCCGGCATGGCCACCGGCTCCGAAGAGGGCGTCAAGGAAGGCGTCAAAGAGGGCGGCAAGGAAGGCGGCAAAGCCGCGGCCAGCGAAGTCGTGAACTAGGGACATGTGAGCTGGGAGCACGCGCACCCCTCAAAAGCTACGTCTTTTCGCTCGTCGTGATCGCTCGAGTTTTTGAGGGGCTGCGTGTCCCCGTTTACCAGAGGAAGGGGAGGAGGGCGCGGCGTTCCCGGGGGTAGTCGGGGAACTTCTCTTTGTACCAGCGGTGGGTTTGAAGGGCGCGGGGGACGAGGTTCGCGACGGTGACCAGGGCGATGAAGGTTGCGCCGAGGCACCAGGTGGCGATGGCGAAGCCCGTGAATGCCGTGATCTCGGTCAGGTAAGACGGGCTCGTGACGAAACGGAAGAGACCGCCTCGCGGGATGCGGTAGACCTTCTCGCCCCGCTCGACCTCTTCGATGGTCCGCAGGTTTCGGATGATCGCGTCCGAGTGCACGTTGAGGACGAACGACGCGTAGTAGAGCGTGATGCCGATGAGGAAACGCGGATCGACGAACCAATCCGGCGTGAAGTGCGTCCCCAGGTCGCTTATGAAGGCCGCATTGAGATATCCGTGTAGCGTCGTCACCACCCAGCCCGAAGCCACCACTACGATACTGAACGATGCCGTCGCACCCTTCGGCGTACGGATGAGGTAGGGAAAGACGAAGCCGCGGTTTCCGTAATGGATGAGCCACACCGCCAAGAAGAACAGCGGCACGATCTCGAACCGGTTGCGCCCCTGGAAGTAGAAAAAGACGAAGCTCAGCGTGGCTGGCAGCTCCATCAGGAACCAACCGAGCCGCGGGTCGAGGTTGATGCCGCCCCATTTTTCCGATGCGAACCGGCCGTATGGGCTCTTCGCGAAGGCCGCTCCAATGAACACCAGCAGCGCCAAGCCATACGCGAGCGTGAGGACGGTGTCGTAGGTCGAGTCGCCCGTATACCAAGTCATGTGCATGCAGCCCGAGCGGCAGGCGGCCGGCGAGGATGATACCATGACAAGATGCCGCGTCCGCTCACCGCGTGCTTCGCTGCTTTGTTGCTCACGGCTCTCGCTTTGGCCGGTTGCACCGAGGCGACTTCCGGCCTTGGCGGCACGGGCGGTGACGGAGGCACGGGCGGGGCGGCCGGCGTCGGAGGCGCCGAGCCGCCGCTTCGGCACTACATTCGCGACGCGCAAGGAAGGGCGCTGGTTCTGCACGGCCTCAACGTCGCCAACGACGCCAAGTCCGACCCTCTTCGCGTCGGCGCCACCACACGCGAGTTCGTGCTGCACATGGCGCGCGTCTGGGGCTTCAACGTCTCGCGGCATCTGATTTTCTGGGATGCCATCGAGCCCGAGCCCGGCGTCTACGACCAGGATTACCTCGCCCGCGTCGAAGAACGCCTCGACTGGTACGCCGAGGCAGGCATCTGGGTCGTCCTCGACATGCATCAGGACGTGTACTCGCAAGTGTTCTGTTGCGACGGCGCCCCCGAATGGGCGGTTCGCACCGATGGCATCCCCTACGAGCAGCAGGATATCTGGTGGACGAACTACGCCGAGCCCGCCGTGCAGCGCGCGTTCGACAACTTCTGGGATTTCGACGGGCCGCACGCCGACGTCCAAGCGGCGTACATCGACGCATGGATGCAAGTCGTCGAACGGTTTCACGACCATCCCGCCGTGCTCGGCTACGACCTCATGAACGAGCCGCACCAGGGCTCCATGGACACGTCGGCGTTCGAGCGCACCGTCCTCCCGGCCTTCTACGATCGGCTCATCGCGCGCATTCGCGAGGTCGACACCGAACGCTGGATCTTCTACGAGCCGACCGCGTTCATCGTCAATCCGGGCGGGCCGACGGACCTCGGAGCAGTGACCGACGCGCGCGAGGGCTCCCCCAGGCTCGTCTACGCGCCGCATCTCTACGACCCAACCGTCTTTTTGGGCGTCGGCTATAACGGGCCGGCAGCCATCGAGCGCTGGGAAGCCAACCGCATCGCGGAGCTCGAAGAACGCCATCCGGCGCCCTTGGTGATCGGAGAGCTCGGAGAGGGACCTTCCGCGTACTTCGCGGACGTGTTTACCATGACCGATCGGCTCGGCGCCGGATGGGTACGTTGGTCATCCGACCCCTTCTACAGTGCGTTCGCGAACGGCCGAGAACCCGACGACATCTTGGACCTGGTGCGGGTCTACCCCCGGCGCATCGCCGGTGACCCCATCGATTTCGCATTCAACCCCGAGCACCGCGTGTTCAGCCTGGTGTTCGCCGAGCGGGAAGGCGTCGAAGGGGCCACCGAGATCTTCGTTCCCGAGGCGCGTCTCTATCCAGACGGATGGACCTTGCAGGTGAGCGACCCCGATGGGAGCTGGACGAGCGATTGGGACCCGGATCGCCGCATTCTGTCGATCGTCACGGACCCCACGCAGGCGCAGCACGTGATCCGGATCGACCCCGGCGGGCCCTAGCGCGAAAGCTAAATCGGGCTGCCGCCAATCGCGTTGGTGATGAACGCCTTTTCCATCGGGAACTCGCTCGGCTTGTCCCCCACGGGAAAGGTTCGCTGCAGCAAGTTGAGAATCCGGCTCGTCGTGGCGGGCAGCACGCGGTTGCTGAACGCGAAGTACGCACCGATGGGCGTCATCACGCGACGCTTCCGGTCGACCACGCCGTCGAGGATCATCATCGCGGCACGCTCGGGCGTCATCACGTCGCGGCGCCCCGAGTATTCTTCGACCGGCGCCATCATGTCCGTCTTGACGAGCGGGAGGTACACCGACGACACGTGGACGCCCTCGTGCTGAAGCTCGGCCATCAAGGAGTCGCCAAACGCATCGAGCGCCGCTTTGGTTGCGAGATATGCGGCGAAGTAAGGTCCGGGGATCAGCACTCCCATCGTCAAGACGTTCGACACCGTGCCGGCGCGTTCCCGCAACGACGGAAGCAGGCGCAGCGTCAATCGCACCGGTCCAAAGTAGTTGAGCGCCATCGTGCGCTCATAGTCGTGAAAACGGTCGACGGACGCGGTGATCGGACGCCGGATCGAATGAGCTGCGTTGTGAATCAACACGTCCACGCCTCCGTGCTCGGCCAGCACCGCCCGGGCCAGCTCATCGACGGCATCGAGCGAGGACAAATCTGCGGCATGGGCAGCCGCCTCTCCACCCGCCGTGCGGATCTCCTCGGCCACCGCGTCGAGCCGCGCCGCATCGCGCGCCACCAGCAACACCTTGGCGCCCGCATCCGCGGCCATCTTGGCCACCACGAGCCCGATCCCGCGTGACGCGCCGGTGACCAGGACGACTTTGCCGGACAAGGCGCGTCGATACCGCAAAGGACGTTGCGCCATCGGATCGAGGTGATCTTCGTAGTACTGGAAGAGGGTTTTCGCGTAGGTCTTGAGCGGAGGGCACGAGATGCCCGAGCCCTCGAGCGCAGCCTGCGTGTTGCTGTCGTCGAAGCGCACCTTGATGTTCATCGCGCCGAGGCTGTCCGCGGGGAGCCCGAGGTCGCCAAGCAACGCATCGCGAAGCTCACGGACGCTCGGCAGCATCGATGCAAGCGCACTGGCATTCTTGATGCCGGGCATCTTGAGCACGTCGACGGCTGGCCCGAGGCGCGGTCCCTTTGCGGCGGCCATGAACATGTTTGTCATCTTGAGGAGCGAGGGCGGCTTGGGGTCGACTAGATGAAAGACCCGCGCATCGGTGTCGCTGAAGGCGATGTGCAGCATGGCATCCGCCACGTAGTCGACGGGCACCAGATTGAAGGCGCCCCGAATGTGGGGCACCGGAATCCTGAGCCATCGTGGAAGCGCATGGGCCAGCTTTTGAATCGTGCCGAAGCTGTAGTAGACGCCATCGATGCGATCGATCGCGCCGGTCTTGGAGTCGCCGACGACCGAGCTCGGCCGGTAGATGCGATGATCGAAGCCCGACTCGCGAACGAGCTTCTCGGACGCCATCTTGCTGCGATGGTAGGCATGCGGAAGCCGTTGCCCCTCCTCGAGCATCGACTCCGTGAACCTTCCCGCATAGTCGCCCGCGACCGCGATCGAGCTCACGTGGTGCAGGCGCCCGCTGAAGCCGGCTTTGCGAAGCGCGGAAAGCAGGTTCCGCGTGCCTTCGACGTTGGCGCGTTCGATCGCCTCCGGGTCGGCCTCGATGTCGTAGAGCGCCGCCAAATGGAAGCAGTGCCCAGCTTCGGACAATGCAGCCACGCCGTCTTTGCTCAGGCCCAAGCCCGGCTCCTCGAGGTCGCCCGACACGATGCGCAGCGAGCCGTGTGCGCCGCCGGCGGACGAAGCCAGCGAGTCGAGCTCGGCCTTTCGCCGTGCCTCCGCGCCGCTTCGAAGCAGCAGGGTCACGTTCACGCCGCGCTCGATCAATCGCTGCACCAACGCGCGTCCAATCAAACCGGTCCCACCCGTCACGAAAGCGTGAATCGGCAAGCTCATCGCTCGCTACCTCCCACCGTGGGCCCTTTGAACATGCCGGTGCGCGGCACCGTCTTGCCGAGCAGGGCGCGGAAGAAAATGGGAAGCTCGATTACCACGGTGAGGGCGGCCAGCACGAGCGCGCCGCGCCATGCGATCCGCCCCGCCAGCTGGTCCTGCGGCATCCAAAGCCAAAGCGCGAGCACGAACACCGCGGTCGCCGCAAATCCCGCCAGCGACATGACGAGAAACTGAGCCCGCGTATTGCGCTCGGCGTCGTAGCTGAAGAGGAACGGCGAAATCACGCGTCGTGCCGGCACGTAGACGCTGTCGGTGAGGTGAGCGCCGAGGAGGTGTCCCCATTCGTGCAAGTCGTAGGCACAGACGGCCGCCCCCACGCCGGCGCTGATCGAAAGCACCGAGGCAAGCGTGGTTCCCGGCGCCACGGCGAGCGACAGCCACCAAAGGCCGACGGTGGCCGCGAGGATCAGCAGGTCACGAATGGCGAACCGCCGGAACATGCCCCGAGCCTATGCGGCGGGCCCCGGGCGTCAAGCCGCGGTCAACCGCCCTGCAGGAGCTGGCGGCTGATCAGGATGCGCTGCACGTCCGAAGTTCCTTCGTAGATCTGCGCGACGCGCACGTCCCGATAGATTTTCTCGACCGGAAGCTCCCGCGAGTACCCGTAGCCACCGAAGATCTGGATCGCGTCCGAGCAGATTCGCTCGGCGGCTTCCGATGCAAAGAGCTTCGCCATGCACGCCTGCTTCAGGCAGGGCTCGCCCGCATCGCGCAACGAAGCGGCCTCGAGCACCATCGTCGTCGCCGCGTGAAGCTCCGTCGCCATGTCCGCGAGCCGAAACGCGACAGCCTGGTGATTTGCGATCGACGTGCCGAAGGCATGACGCTCTTTGGCGTATGCCACCGCGTGGTCGAGGGCGGCGCGCGCCATGCCCACGCATTGCGCCGCGATGCCGATGCGTCCGGTTTCCAAGTTGGCGAGCGCGATGCGATAGCCATCGCCCTCCCGTCCGATGAGATGGTCCGTGGGGACGAACGCGGCCTCGAAGCTGAGCTGTGCGGTGTCCGAGGCCTCTTGGCCCATCTTGTGCTCGAGCGAAGCCACGCTCATCCCGGGCGTGCCCGCTGGAACCAGGAAGGCCGAGATGCCTCGTTTGCCCGCGGAAGGATCGGTCACGGCGAAGACGATCACCGCGCCGGCGATCCTACCCGAGGTGATGAACTGTTTGGTGCCGGTCAGCTCGTATCCTCGGTCGGTGCCCACGGCGCGCGTTTGCAGATTCGCGGCATCGGAGCCGGCTTGGGGCTCGGTGAGCGCGAAGGCGCCGATGATTTTCCCCGAAGCGAGAGGCTCGAGGTAGCGCTGCTGAAGCGCTTCGCTCGCCGACGACTCCAAGATCGCGCACACCGGCGCGTTGTTGACGCTCATGATGGTCGACACGGCGCCGTCGCCTGCTGCGATTTCGATCAGCGCGAGCGCATAGGAGACGTAATCCAAGCCCGCGCCGCCATGACGCTCGGGGACTGTCATGCCCATGAACCCGAGCTCGCCCATCTCGCGAAGGACACCCGGATCCACGGCGCCGGCGGCTTCCCACTTGCGGCTGTTGGGCGCCAGCCGTTGCGCGGCAAAGCGCGCTGCCGACTCCCGAATCATGGCTTGCTGCTCGCTGAGGATCATCGCTGTCCTCCGAAATAGAACAGCCGCGCCGAGGACGCTAGCCGGTCACAGGCTGTCGTAGTACTGGCGGGCTTCCACGGCCATGCGCCGCAGGCCTTCTTCCGTATCGATCAGCGGCGTGTACCCCAGGTCGCGTTTGGCTTTGTCGATCGAAAAATAGTGGTCGACATCGCACAGCGTCACGTTGGCGGCCGTGAACGCTGGCTTGGGCACGCCGAAGACCTGATAGACGCGCTCCCACGCAAACCCCACGGCCAGCGCGATGCGATCGGGCACGCGGATGAGCGGAGCGCGCAGGCCCATGTTGCGCACGAGCTCGATGCTGAACTGACCCGCGTTGATCGGCGTGCCGTCACTCAAGAAATACGCCTGGCCGCAGACCGGCGACCCTTCGGTGAGCCGCTCGGCGGCCCGCAGCTCACCATCGACCAGATTGTCGATGTAGACGTAGTCGAGCCGCGCCTTTCCGTCGCCGAACACGACCAGGGGCACGCCCCTCTTGAGCGCGCGCACGAGGCGCCCGTAGGTCAATCGCTCGCCGGGTCCGTAGATGCCGCCCGGACGAATCGCGCAGGTCAGCAGCCCATGCTCGCCATTGGCCTGCAACACGGCACGCTCGGCCTCGACCTTCGTCGAGGTATACAAGTCTCGCGCGGTGCTGTACGGGGAGCTCTCGTCGCCGCCGGCGCCGTTCACGCAAAACGAGGTCGCGATGGAGCTCGTATGGACGAGCCGTCGGACTCCATTCTGTTGCGCCGCCCGAAGCACGTTCTTCGTGCCCCCGACGTTGATCGCATGAATCGTTTCGGCCACCGATCGGCGCACGTGCGTCAGCGCCTCGATGACCGCAGCGGCGTGAAAGATCGTATCGACGCCTTCGCAGGCGGCCCGCACGTCCGACTCGCTTCGAACGTCTCCCTGGAACCAGCGCACCTCCTTTTCCGGGCTGGCGGAGGGCGCCTTGTCGAGGACGTGGACCGGACACCCCTTGCGGCGCAGGGCGGCCACCAAATTGCGTCCGAGATATCCCGCACCGCCCGTCACCAGGCAGCGTTTCCCATCGAGTGGCGAGATCTCCATCGTAGAGCCGGGCCTTGTTAGCACCCGGGGGGCCTGGGCGCATCGGAGGGCAATGCCAGGGGTTCGTAATGAAGCTCACAATTCGATGCCCATTATGCATTTGCCGTAACAATTTTGGCGATATCTGCGCCTCCGCGTTGACGACTCCACCCCGTCTGAGGTTATCCTTTCCGTCCTCCCCCCACAGTGTTCTCGGCCGCGTCCATCGTGGCTGCCGGGGTGTCGTATTGAAGGAAAGCAATGACGAACCGGAGCTCCTTTCACACCCTTGCTTGGTCCCTCGTCCTCGGTCTGGCCGCCGCTGCTTGCGGGGGCGACGGAACCGACGCGGTCGATCCGTGCGTGACCGCCTTGCGCATCAATCTCGAGGTCGGCGACGGCGCCGTGATCGACGTGGTCACATACGAGATCACCGGCGATCTGCTGATGATGCCGGTGGGCGGCGTGATCGATACGCACGCACCCGGCTCCACCGCTTCGGTCGAAACGTTCGGCCTCCCGCCCGGTGACGGCTACGTCGTGACGATGACGGCCGTGTCGGTGGACGGCTCGCTGATGTGCGGCGGTGCGGCGAGCTTCAGCGTGGGCGCCGGCGTGAGCACCGAGGTCGACGTCATGCTCAACTGCAAGGGCTCCGAGCAGTTTGGCGGCGTCCGCGTCAACGGCAAGCTCAACATCTGCGCGGAGCTCGAGAAAGTCATCGTGGCGCCCCTTCAGACGAGCAGCGGCTATGCGCTCGCCGTGGAGGCGCAAGGAAGCGACGAAGAAGGCGATCCGGTCGAGTTCAGCTGGACTGCGACCGGCGGCTCGTTCGACGATCCCAGCGCAGCGCAGACCGTGTTCACCTGCGGCGAGGCGAATGAAGAGGAGATCACGGTCGAGGTTTCGGACGATGAGTTCGAGTACTGCGCAGACGGATGGACCGTGGCCGTGGATTGCGTCGACGATGAGGGCACCGGCGGAAGCGGAGGCACCGGTGGCGCAGGCGGCACGGGCGGCAGTGGCACGGGCGGCGCAGGTGGTGACGGCGGCGCAGGCGGCGACGGCGGCACGGGCGGCACGGGCGGCGTAGGTGGCACCGGAGGCGCAGGTGGCGACGGCGGTGCAGGTGGCACCGGCGGCAGTGGCACGGGCGGCGCGGGCGGCAAT
>Ga0111159_1021_pt1 | contig 58397 bp, 51 predicted proteins | sample DeeMarSeWOR28_12_FD_80259 | JGI IMG/M metagenome (GOLD analysis project Ga0111159, IMG submission 80259) | Myxococcales bacterium SG8_38 | reverse complement strand
CGGCGAAATGATGCTCGCCGCGCCGTAGGTCCCCAGGTCGCCGGGCTCCACCTTGCGCGCGTGCACCTCCTCGATCTTGGGAGGCTCGCTCTTGGGACGTTTCGCGGGACCAGAGCTCCGGGGCTTTCGCGGGACCTCGGTACTCTCCGTGACAGCAGCTCTCGGCTTCGTCGGCGGCTCGCTTTCGGGCAAGGCGTCGTGCGGTCTGGTGGGCAGCTCACTCAGACGGTCTAGCTTCTCGGGCTGATTGGGCGCCATGCTGTAGACGGTCGAGCTTCGCTCTATAGGAGGCGGAAACGAGCTCGAGGCCGTGGCCTTGCCCGGCGGAGGCGGACGGGAGGTGCGGAAAGGTCCGGTGCTGTCGAGCTCGCGAAGGATTTGCTTCAGCTCGCTGCGCGCGTACTCGAGCGTGTGGTCCGAGCCGACATCCACCACGACGAACGCGTACTCGCGCGTCCACGCGTGGCGGAGGATGTCGCCACCGATGGCCCGGTGCGCGGTGACCGTTCCGTCCGGCTCGAGCCACCCGAACCGTGCGGCCGCCTCCTTGAGCTGCTTTTCGGAGCTGAACACCGCGAGCGCCTCTTCACCCGTGGCGTTGATCAACGTGCGGAACCCTTCGGCCCGCGGCTCCCAGGTCGCCAACCAGATCGGTCGCAACGAGATCGCTTCGAGCGCCTCGGCCTTCGGACCAGGACCTTTGGCTCCCTCGTTCAACAGAACGACGAACGAGTCGCTGCCGAGGTCATCCATCGGGCTTGCCATCCACCCACACCATCCGCCCAACATTGTAATCCTGAAGGAGTATCGAAACGCAAGTTTTCTCTGATGCTTGACAGGCCCCGGGCGGGGGCTAGGCTCCGCGCCTCATTTCCGGGCCCAGATAGCTCAGTTGGTAGAGCAGTGGACTGAAAATCCTCGTGTCCCTGGTTCGATTCCAGGTCTGGGCACCTGGGCTGGCCGGCGGCGATGCTCGCCGTGCCAGTCCTGAGGGAGGCAGGCCTTGCAGAGCCGTTGGTCGGACGAAGATGCGCGAGCGATGGTCGAGCGTTACCGCAGCGACCGCTCCGTCAACGAGGACATCACGCTCCGGGTCTATACGTCGAGGCTGATCGGACAAGAGCCTCGGCTCGTGCTCCATGGTGGCGGCAACACATCGGTGAAGACCATCCTGGTCGACGACACCGGGCAGCCTACCCGGGTCTTATGCGTGAAGGGCAGCGGCTGGGATCTCGGCCGAATTGAGCCGGCGGGGCTGCCTGCGGTACGGCTCGATAGCCTCGGCGCCCTGCGACATCGGGATACGCTTTCCGACGAGGAGATGGTCAATGCGCAGCGCATCCGTCTCATCGATGCGAGCGCACCCAATCCATCGGTCGAGACGCTGCTCCATGGGTTCTTGCCGCACAAATTCGTCGATCACTCGCACGCCGATGCGATCCTCGCGCTGGTCGATCAACCCGACGCGCAATCGATCTGCAAAGGCTTGTACGGAGATCGCCTTGCGATCGTGCCCTACATCAAGCCGGGCTTCGAGCTTGCCAAGCTTGCGGCCGAAACATACGAAGCCAATCCGAGCGTCGAGGGCCTTCTGCTGCTGAAGCACGGCCTGTTCACGTTCGGCGAAACGGCGAAGGAAAGCTACGAGCGGCACATCCACGCTGTCGATGCAGCCGAGCAGCTCATCGCGAGCAGGAAATCGCGCGAGCGATCGGCTCGCACGCCTGCCGAGCCGATTCTTTACGAAACGATTGGGCCGCTGTTGCGCGGAAGGCTCGGCTCGGACGGTCGGCGATACCTTCTCACGCTCAGGCGAAGCGCTGCGATCGACGTGTTTCTGGCCCGTGCGGATCTCGGGAGCGTGAGCCAGCGCGGTACGGCCACGCCGGATCACGTGATTCGGACCAAGCGCGTGCCGATGTTGCTCGACATCGATCCCAGCATGGATTCGAGCATGATCGCGTCGCACATCGAGGAGCGAGTCGCGGCCTATCGTGAGGAGTACGCGGCGTACGTACGACGAGAGTCCGAGCGAAAAGAACGCAAAGTCGAGCCTTTGGATCCGGATCCGAGAGTGGTGTTGGTCCGAGGCCTCGGCGTGATTGCCGCGGGCGCCACCGTGGGCGCCGCTCGAATTGCGGCCGATATCTACGAGCACACGATCGAGGTAATCGAGGGAGCCGAGGCCGTCGGAAGCTACGATCCCTTGCCGGTCAGCGACCTGTTCGACATGGAGTATTGGTCGCTCGAGCAGGCGAAGCTCGGCAAGGCCAGGGCCAAGCCGTTGCAGGGCCAGGTCGTGTACATCAGCGGCGCCGCGCGCGGGATTGGTGCCGCGTGCGCGAGGGTGTTCTCGGAAGCCGGCGCCTCCCTGTATCTCACCGACAAAGACGAGACGCCTCTGTCCGAGGTCGCCGCATCAATGGGCGCATCATGCGAGGTGGTCGACATGACCGACGAGAATGCCGTGCGGGCCAGCATCGACCATTGCGTGCGCGCGTTCGGCGGTATCGATGGAGTCGTCTCCAATGCGGGCATTGCGCCCCAGGGGCATATGGAATCCGTTCCGAGCGCGGAGCTCAAGCGAAGCTTCGAGGTGAACCTCTTTTCGCATCAGTACCTCGCATCGGCGGCGTTGAGAGTCCTTGCCGCCCAAGGCACGGGCGGCTTCTTGCTGTTCAATGCGTCGAAGTCCGCCTTCAATCCGGGCCCGGGGTTCGGACCCTACGCCATTCCGAAGGCTTCCGTGATCGCACTGATGAAACAGTATGCGATCGAGGGGGGACGCATCGGCGTGCGAAGCAATGCGGTCAATGCGGATCGGATCCGGACGGGGATCCTCGCCGAAGACGACGTGGAGCGCCGTGCTCGTGCAAGAGGGCTCGACGCGGACGCGTACTACCGATCCAATTTGCTCGGAAAGGAGGTGACGGCAGAAGACGTGGCCGGCGCCTTCTTGCATCTCGCATTAGCGCCGAGCACGACGGCCTGCGTTTTGACCGTCGACGGCGGAAACATCGCCGCCTCGCCGCGCTAGTAGTGCCTGCCGAGCGTCGTGCCCGTGTTCGCCGAGGGCACGTCTGCGCCGTTTCGTAGCCCCAAGTAGAGCGCGCCGAAGAGGAGCAATGCAAAGGGCGCGCCGAACAAGAGGCCGATGCCACAGAGCATGGCCGACCCGAGCCAGATGAGCCCCGAGACGAGGCCGACGCCGATGATGCGCCAGCGTTTTCCTCTTGCGATTCGCCACGAGTAGACGATGGCCTCGACCGGACCCGCGTCGTCATTGAAGGCCAGCTCGGCCTGCATGAACACGATTCCCGTTGCGAGATACACGTACAAGGGAAGTAGCACCAACGCCGCGATGCCGAAGGGCCGCCCCGCGTCGTCCATGATCTCGCTCATCGGCGTGTCGAGGCTCACCGGACCGATGAACGCGAGAAAGATGATGACGACGATGGGAAGAACGATCAGGACCGCGGCTAGCATGACTGCCAGGGATTGCAGAATGTACTTCCAGATCTTCGAGAGCTGGCTGAATAGCACCGCGATCGTCGTTCGGCGTCGATGAAGACCTCGAACCGCCATCGCCCACATTCCGAGCGTAAATATCGCCGAGAGCACGAGCTGAACCACCTGCAGAACGACTCGAACCACTGCATCGATGGCATGGAACGCAGGGCCGGCGTCACCGCTCGTTTCCTGAATCGTCGAAAAGAAGCCCCACACCACACCGAGCCCCGCGGGGATGCCGAATCCGAGGAGCCAATAGAGCAGCATGGCAAGCACCCAGGTGCCGAGGTCTTTCGACCAGGCCTCCGAGGCCCGCGAAAGCAGGTCGGCCAAGGTCAGACGGTCACGGCTGAGAGCGAAACCGGGCTCTTCCGGTCGCGTTTCGGCTGGCAGAGGCGAGGGCGTGGGCGGCAGGGGATCTTGCGGCGGTTCCATCGCACCGAGGAGTACCATCCCGCCCATCGGCTGCGAAGAAACTTAACGGGGCGGGAGGGTCAACCGTCGGGCTTCTCTCTCAGTGCCAGCGGAAGCCTTCCATCGTTTGCTTGGCGGTGTACCGGGGCTGAAAGCCGGTGGCTTCGATGAAGGCTTTGTTATCGATGACGATTGGATACTTCACGTGGGCGATCGCGTCGTCCGGTAGATAGGGAAACCCGAAGCGGCCGAGCACGGCCGGATAGAGGGGCTCCGGGATTGGAATCGCGCGCCTTCCCGTGGCCTCGCAGACGGTGGAGAGCAGGACAGGGGGCGGGCCGGCGACGTTGAACACGCCGCGGAGCTGCTTTTCGACCGCGAGCGTGATCGCCTCCTCGGCGTCCCATTCGTGCATGAGCTGGTAGAGGGGATCGAAGCCGAGAACGAGCGGCACCCGCTTCTTCGACAAGAAGCCGGCAAGCGTGCCGCCACGGCTCGGACCGAGGAAGTAGCAGAGCCGAAGGACCGCCGTGTTGAGCTCCGGCCATCGCCAAAGCGCGCTGCCCGCGTAGAGATCGGCCGCCACCAGATCGGCCAGCTCTTTGAACGCGGCTCCAGCAAGCGGAGGCTCGTCCTCGGTATGATAGAGAGGCGAATCGGGTGTCGCGCCATACACCGTGTGGCGACCGACGAACACGGCCTGCTTTACGCCGTACTCGTGGCAATACTCGAAGAGCTTCCGGGTGCCGCCGAGATTGATCCGATAACGTTCCTCCGTGTCCGTGGTGAAATGGGTGACCGTCGCCATGTGAATGAGCGCGTCAGGCCGCGAGATTCGGAATACGTCCTCCGCGGGACGTTTGCGAATGTCGGCTTGATGCATTTCGACGCCTTCGGGCACGTCCGGCCACGGACGACGATCGATTCCGATCACCCGATAGCCGCGGCGCGTGAGCCGATATGCCACCCCGCGCGCCAGCGTACCGCTGATTCCGGTGATCAAGATCTTCATGGTGCTCGCTCTTTGTCGGGACCGGGCATGCGCTGCAACATGAAGGGGTGCGGCCTGGCATCCAGCCCCGTGCTGATCAGCCGTTCCATCGCGTGCCGGACTTCCTCGATGTATGTCTGAATGACGTGATCGGGCTCCGAGCCATCGCCCTCGAAGCGCATGGGAGCCCCGTAGTAGATCTGGCACGCGACGGGGAGAGGGAAGAAAATCAATTGGGGCGCCACGGGAACGAACGGTCCCTTGACCAGTCTGGCGAGCCACTTGATGTGAAAGAGCTGCGGAAACGACTCTTCACCTCCGATGAAGGCGCATGGAATGATGGGAGTATCCATTTTGAGGGCAAGGCGCATGAACCCGGTGCCGAAACGGACGAGCTTGTAGCGGTCCTTGTAAAGCTTCCCGGCGCCTCGAGCCCCTTCGGGAAACACCACCACCAGACGCTCGTCCGCCAGCAGCTGCTCGCCGTGCTCGGGTATCCCCGTGAGGTGTCCCACTTTGCTCAACGCAGGCCGGGCGAAGGGAGCGCGCGTCAGGAAGTATTCCGCCATGCCCTGCCCGAGCCTCGGAGCATCGTCGTTCAGGAGCAGCGATGTGAAGATCATCGCTGCATCGGCGCCGAGACCGCCCGAGTGATTCGCGATGACCAGCGCCCGTCCCTGCGCGGGCACATTCTCGAGGCCGAATGCGGTCACCTTGAGGTAGTGCCGGTACATGTAGGCCATCGGCGAATAGGCGCGTATGAGGGCCTTCTTCGAGAGCCCGAAGCGATCGAATCCATAGTCGTCGAAGTCGATCGGCAGACGGTCTACGTTCCGTCTGACTTGTGGGTCGTCGAAGAAGGACATGGCTCGATCCGCAGCTTGCGCTCAGTCAAATAACTCAGCTTGGCGGCCAAAGCGAGCAAGATAGTCGCTCATTCGGAGCTTCCGAACCGTGCTCTGAGAGCTCATGTATCGAATCTTCCCGAAGATCGGTCGCTCGGGACCCCAGGGTCGGTCGTAGCGGCCGAGGACCCAAAAGATCCCCGAGTAACTATTGGGGTCGCGGCCGTCCACCGCGTACTTGTTGTTGAGCTCGATCATGACGGCCAGGGCGTCGCGTGCGCTCGGTGTCCACTCAAGGATCTTCTTGCCCCAAAGCATGCGCAGGTAGTTCTGTAGGCGGCCGGTTTCCGTGAGTTCGGTTTGTGCTGCATTCCAGATCGGATCGTGGGTCTGAGCGTTCTCCAGCTCCTCCAGAGAATAGAGGTGCTCGCGTGGATCGGCTTCGTGAAGCTCCAGGGTGGTCCGCGCCCACTCGGGGAGGGACTCGTACTGGTCGTAGCGGGGCTCGAGCGCGCACATGTTGAAGCCGATTTCGCGCCACGTGACCAGCTCGTCGAGAAACGCCTCCGCATTGTCGCTCATCCCCCACCAGCCCTCCCGGGCGCCATTGGTCTTTTTGGAGAGTTGCTCTGGGGACCAGCCTTCGTTCTGCGTGAGCTCGTGGAAGATCTGATGGGTCGAGACGTGTCCGAAATGAAGCCAAGGTGAGAGGCCGCTTGCGGCATCTTCGTCCGGATGGTTGCGATCCTCGGCATATCGATGAAAGCCATGGTCCAGAAAATCGAGCGCACGCTGCTCCCCGGCGATGAATCCGCCCTCGAAGTCGACCGCCGGCACCGTGTGGTCGATCTCCAAGGACGCGAGCGTATCGCCCGCCAGCGCCGCGTCGGTGGCCTCCGGCCACTTCTTCTTGATTTCGGACAACACCGAGGGGCCGGCCTCCTTCGTCGAGGGTGGCAGGTCCTCGAGCGGATCTTCCAGCGGAAGCTCGTCGAGATGAGGCGGGAGCTGCTTCTGCAGAAAGCGGCGAAAGTCGAAGGCCCGGCTGAAGACTCTGTCAGCGGCGCGCAGTGGAAGAAGCCCGTTGCTGTCGACGACCTCCAAACGGACGCCGACCTTCGATGCCGCTGCCCGCTGCATCGACGGAATGAAGAAGCTCGGATAGTCGTCGCTGACGACCAGACAAGCCTCTTGCGCCAGTGCCTCGAGGAGACCTCGACCCGCGCCAGGCGCCGGCTCGACGTAGGGGTAGTAGATGACGTTCTTTTCTCGGAAGTGCTTCCGATGCGCGCGCATCCCATCGAGGATGAAGCGGTGAAGGCGGTCGCTGGCCCAGGGATAGCCGGTTCGCAGGGCCTCCAAGATGACCAGGGGCTTGCCCGACACGCGCGCGTGCGAAGCGGCATGCTGGAGTGCGAAGCTCCACCTTGGCCGTCGGAAGGCCACCATCCAGTAGAGGACATAGCGACCGTCGGCCGATGGATTCTCGTTCAAGGCCCGGACCCGAATATCCGGAGCTCCGTTCACGATCCGCTCGCCTGTCTTTCGCGCTCCGTGGCTTGGATCAATTCGTGGGCTTCCAGAGCGGGCGCTTGAAGCACCAGATGGTCGAGCTCTTCGTTCCGGCCCCGCTCACCATTTCCCACCCTTGCTCTCCCATCTTGTTGGACGTTTCGGTGATCTGCGCGACGGCCCCAGACTCGAAGCATTGGTACTGCCACTGCGCCTTCTTTGGTGCTCCGTGGGTGTCGGCCGCAACGGTGCCCGTTCGCGCCACGAGCAGCCCTGCGGCAAAGGCTCCCACGAGAAACAAAGTCACGATAAACGCTCTCATCTGCATACCTCCTCCGGGCCCCGCTTATACCACGCGGGGCCGGCTCTCTCGGCCCCGGAAGGCGCGGCGAGCCCTTGCGCCGCTGCGGGGCAAGCCGATGGGGATTCCTATCGCATGGATCGCTCTACGCACTTGAAATAATGCACAAATTTTGATGGCCCTCGCCTGGTTTCGACCCTGCGAGAGCCCTAACCCCGCACGGCGAACCCTGTCCGAACCGCTTTGATCGCGCAGATCGCTTGCCGCCTCCACGCTCGATCAATTATGCTGCGGTTATGCAGTCACAGCGCATTTTTACGTCTTTGCTGGTTTCATTCACTGTTCTCGCCTTGGCCGCGTGTGGCGGCGATTCGGTCGGCGACGACCGGGGTACCGGAGGAAACGGCGGAGCTGGGGGAACGACCGGAACCGGCGGGACCGGGGGATCCACCGGCACGGGCGGAACTGGGGGGATCACAGGCACCGGCGGGACCGCGGGCACTGGAGGTGCTGGCGGCGTCGTGTTCGGCTGCTACCCGGCCCTGTGTCCGGACGGTAACTCCTACGGCTGCGGCGACTGCATGGACAACGACGGCGACGGATTCGTCGACGACAAAGATCCCGAGTGTCTCGGCCCTTGCGATGGGACCGAAGGGCCCGTCTTGCTCACCGGAACGCCCGGTGAAACCGGCAATCAATGCGGCGCCGACTGCTACTTCGACAGGGGAAATGGGTCGGGGTCCGGCGAGTGCAAGTGGGACCGGCGCTGCGATCCGGAAGAGCCCAAGGACGGTTGCGAATACAACCCAGCCCTCATCGGTCAGTCGAATTACTGCCCTGACCCGCAGCCCGAGCTCTGCGAGTCGACCTGCGGGGAGCTCACGCCGAACGGCTGTGACTGCTTTGGTTGCTGCACCTTCCCCGAGCTCGACGGCGGGTACGTCTTCCTCGGCTCCTTCATGGGCAACACGGGCACCTGCACCCTGGCGGACTTGAATGACCCCGCGCTCTGCAGGCCCTGCACACCCGCAGGCAACTGCTTGAACACCTGCGAGCGCTGCGAGATCTGTCTCGGCAAGCCGACGATTCCCGAAGACTGCTTCCCAGGCACGGGCGGCAGTGGCGGCACCGGTGGCATGGGCGGCGGCGGTACGGGCGGCGACGGCGGCAATTTGCGCTGCCCGCCCGACAAGCAGGAATGCGGCCTTCCAGGCGATGATCCGTGTCCGGCTGGAACGTTCTGCCTCACCGGCTGCTGCACCAACGCGGTGCAGTAAGCAACTCTAACCGAGGATGTCCGTCACCCGATGCACGTCATCGGGGTCGGACGTCGTCGGAACGAGCAGCACGTCATCGGCGCCCGCGTCCTTGGCCTGTTGCATGGCGTTCTTCAGCGCCTGCGGTGTCGTCGCGATGCAGATCTGCTTCACGTTCTGCCGCGCCACGGGCGCCATGAAATTCAGGTAGCGCTCGAGATAGTCGTCGAGCTGGGCACGCGCGTTCGGGCCGAGCGCGTACCAAAAGCCCGTGCCAAGCCATGGGGTGGGCCGGCCCTGCTCCTTCCATGCGCGCCTCGCTGCATCGAACTGCAGCTCCATCTCCGCAGGAGACGGTCCGAAGCTGAAGCCGCACAATCCATCGGCCCACTTGGATGCGGCTCGAATCGATTCGACCATCAGCGAGCCTGCGAGGAGCTTGGGGCCCCCTTCTTGGACGGGCGCGGGACCGACTGGTAACGCCCCCTCGACGACGGGCTCACCGCGCCAGACGCTTCGCATGGTCTCTACGCTCTTGGCGAGCCGGGTGAGACGATGGCCGAGCGGCACGTCGACCGATTGATAGTCCTGCTCGCGCCCCCCGACACCGAGGCCGGCGACGAATCTCCCGCCCGACAGCACGTCGATGGTTGCCAGCTGCTTGGCGAGCATCACCGGATGATGGAGCATCGGGACGAAGACCCCGCTCACGATCTTGACCCGTTTGGTGAGCACGGCGGCGGCTCCGAGGGCGGCCGTCATGTCCGGGTTGTAGAAGGAGATGCGCTCGCCAGCCGCGAGGCTCGCGAAGAAGCCCGAATCGATGCGGTCGCACCAGGAGAGGAAGGTGTCTCTGTCGAGGCCGGGCGCCATGACCGGCAGGTTCATCCCGATTTCCATGTGCTCCTCTTCGAACGGCCGCGAACGCTTTGCATCTGCGCGCGTTGGCGTCTAGGACTAGCTCCCTGCGTCACCCCCAAGGGGCCTGACCGGCGGAGGATACACCATGCGAAACCCCAAGGACTTCTTCAAACCGATGGCCATCGGGGCGCCCGAGCCTGCCCGTGAGATCCCGTTCCGGCCCTCCCGCATGATCCACTTCTTCGATCCGAGCAATCCGAAGATGGCGTCCAAGGCCGCAAGCATCGCAGAGAAGTGCGACGTGCTCCTCGGCAACCTGGAAGACGCCATTCAAGCGGACAAGAAGGTGGATGCGCGCGAGGGCTTCGTGAAGATCGCCAAGGAAAACGATTTTGGGGACTGTCAGCTCTGGACACGCGTCAACAGCTTGGACAGCCCGTGGTTCCTCGACGACATGCTTCGCATCGTCGAAGAAGTCGGCGACAAAGTCGATGTCATCATGATCCCCAAAGTCGAAGGGCCCTGGGACATTCACTTCGTCGACCGGTTGCTCGCTCAGCTCGAGGCTCGTGCCGGCGTCAAACGGCCCATCTTGGTCCACGCGATTCTCGAGACCGCGCTCGGTGTCGCAAATGTCGAAGAGATCGCCGGAGCGAGCCCGCGCATGCAGGGCCTGAGCCTAGGGCCGGCGGACCTCGCCGCGTCGAGACGCATGAAGACCACGCGCGTGGGCGGCGGGCACCCGGGCTATCTCGTTCGAGAGGATCCGAATCCAGATGACCCGGAGGCGCCTCGAAAGACTGCCCAGCAAGATCTGTGGCACTACACCATCGCACGCATGGTGGACGCCTGCGTCGCGAACGGCATCTACGCGTACTATGGCCCCTTTGGAGATATTCGCGACACCGTGGCTTGCGAGGACCAGTTCCGGAATGCGTTCTTGCTCGGATGCGTGGGCGCCTGGTCGCTTCATCCCGTGCAAATCGACATCGCCAAAAAGGTCTTCAGCCCGCCGGTCGACGAGGTGCTCTGGGCCAAGAAAGTCATCGAGGAGATGGGCGATGGCACCGGCGCAGTCATGATCGACGGCAAGATGCAGGACGATGCCACCGTGAAGCAATGCAAGGTCATGGTGGAGCTGGCCCGCATGCTTGCCGACAAGGACCCAGAGCTGAAGGCGGCCTACCAGCTTTGACAGGTGTGACCATGAACAAGAGGCATCGACCCCGACGAAGCGTTTTGTACATGCCGGGTTCCAACGCCCGCGCGCTCGACAAGAGCCGCACGTTGCCGTCGGATGGTTTGATTTTCGATCTCGAGGATGCCGTGGCCCCCGATGCCAAGGTGACCGCCCGCAACCAAGTCATGCAGGCCTACGAGGTCGGTGGATATGGGGAACGGGAGATCCTGATTCGCACCAACGGTCTGAATACCCCCTGGGGCTACGATGATCTGGTCGCGGTCGCGAGCGTGGGGGCGAGCGCGGTCCTGCTTCCCAAGGTCGAGAGCGCCGAGATGGTGCGGCAGGCCGAGTCGGTCTTGCTTTCCCATGGTGCGCCTTCCGATCTGGCGATTTGGTGCATGATGGAAACGCCCCGCGCGATGCTGCATGCGGAGGAGATCGCCGATGCAAGCCCGCGCCTTGGAGGTCTGGTCATGGGCACCTCAGACCTCGCCAAGGACCTTCAAGCGCAGCATACCGCGATGCGACTGCCGCTCATCACCTCGTTGGGGCTGTGCATGCTTGCGGCGCGAGCTGCGCGGATTGCAATTCTCGACGGCGTCTATCTCGACTTGAACGATCACGAAGGCTTCGTGGACTCTTGTCGGCAGGGCGCCGAGCTCGGGTTCGATGGGAAGACATTGATCCACCCCAAGCAGATCGAGGCCGCGAACGAAGTGTTCGCGCCGTCTGACGAAGAGGTCGAGCTCTCGCGGCGCATCATCGAGGCCTATGCAGCGGCGGAGGCAGAGGGCAGGGGCGTCGTGGTGGTGGACGGCAAGCTGATCGAGAGGCTTCACGTGGATCATGCGGAGCGCGTGGTTGCGCTCGCCGAAGCCATCCGACGATAGACCTTGCCTAACGCGGAGCGGAGGGGCTAATCTCCCCGCTCCAATATGAAATTCTACGAATTCGAAGCGAAGCAGCTCCTCCGAAAGCACGGGATTCCGCTCGTTCGAGGCGAGGTCGCCGAGACCGCCAAAGCAGCGAAGAAGATCGCCGCCGAAATCGACGGTCCGGTGATCCTGAAGGCACAGGTCATCGCACCCGGTCTGACCGCCACCTCGGTGAGGGAAGCGTCCGACCCCGCAGAGGCGAAGGCCGCGGCTGCGGAGCTTCTCGAAATCGACGATGGTGGGCGCAAGCCCAAAGGCGTCCTGGTCGAGGCGCGACCCTCAGGACCCACCTACAGCCTTTCGTTCACCTACGACGGCACGGCCAAGCTCCCCGTGATTGCTGGCAGTGACCTCGCCGGCAAGATCGACGACATCGGCGACGAGCATCCCAACCGAATCGTCCGGAGGCACTTCTCCGCGCTCTTCCCCTTTTCCGACTACATCGCCAAAGAGTTGGTCCGGTCGATGGGTTTCGGTGGGGGTGACCTCAATCGCATGACTCGGATCGTGTCGGGGCTCGCTCGGCTCTTCCTAAAATACGACCTGGCGGATCTCGACATCACGTCACTGGTCAAGCTCGATGATGGCAGCTTCGTCCTTCGAGATGTCGAGGCGGATCTCGAAATCGAAGCCCGCCACCGCCAAAGACCGATGCTCGACGAGCTGGGCTTTGCCAAGGACGACCTGAGGCAGGTGCGCGAGCCGACCGAATTCGAGCTCGAGGGCGCGCGGATCGACGCGGAAGACCCGCGAGGCATCATCAGTCCGATCGCAGAGTTCGACGGCAACATCGGCTTGGTCATCGGGGCCGGCGGCGGCTCGCTGACGCTGACCGACGCCGTCCGAAAGCACGGTGGGCGTCCCGCCAACTATGCTGCGATTGGAGGCAACCCCAGCGTCGACAAGGCACGACGGCTCACCAAGCTCGTCCTGAGCAAACCGGGCGTCGACAAAGTCGCGGTGATGTCGAACGTCGTATCCAACACGCGCGCTGACTTGGTAGCCCGCGGCGTCATCAAGGCCATCGTCGAAATGGGGTACGAGCCGGCCGACAAGATCCTGATCTTTCGAGTTCCTGGGGCTTGGGAGGCCGACGCCGCCAAGATCTTGAAGAAGTACGGCATCGAGTACTGCGATCGGACAGTCTCGATCAGCGAGGCGGCCAGACGTGCCGTCGAGAAAGCCGGCTAGGGAGATCAGTAATGGCCGTCATCGTTCACAAAGACTTCCAGTTCATCGTCCAGGGCATCACCGGCCGAGAAGCGCTCAACTTCACGCGCGAGTGCTTGGAGTACGGCTCGAAGATCATCGGCGGCGTCACGCCTGGAAAGGGCGGGCGAGAGGTGTATGGCGTCTCGGTCTACGACACGGTTCGGGAGATCACCGAAAGGGAGCGGGTCGACGGAACCGTCATCACGGTACCGCTCGCTTTTGCGCCGGACGCTGCATTCGAAGCCATCGATGCAGGGATCAAAGAGATCGTGATCATCACCGAGGGCATTCCACGAAAAGATGCGTCCGCCGTCGTGGAGTATGCAGCGCTGCGTGGCGCGCGCGTCATCGGCCCCAACTGCTTGGGCGTCATCACGCCGGACGTGTGTCGCTTCGGAAGCCTCGGCGGGCCTGCGGTGGATTGCCGAAAGGCCTTCAAGCCCGGGGTGGTGGGAGTCATGTCGCGCTCGGGCGGCATGACGACGGAAATCTGCAATGCGTTGACACTCTCGGGGCTTGGCGTCAGCACCGCCATTTCGATAGGCGGGGACCCGGTCATCGGCTCTACTTACGCCGATCTGATTCCGCTATTCGAAGCCGACGAAGATACCAGGGCCGTGGTGGTCTACTCGGAGCCTGGTGGCACCGCCGAAGCGGAGCTGGCGCGTTGGACACAGGAAAACAACAGCCGTCTTCCCATCGTGGCGTTCGTGGCGGGCCGCTTCATGGATGAGATGCCCGGGATGAGCTTCGGTCACGCGGGGACGGTCGTGAACAAGAAGGTGGACTCGCCCGCGGACAAGATGCGCCGTATGCGGGAGGCTGGCATCTCCGTTGCGGAAGAGATCGGCGACATCCCGGACCTAGTGCGGGAGCGGATCGGAAACTGAGGTCATCATGGGCATGTTCATACGCGTAGACGTCGACAACAGCATCGTGGCGAAGACTCCCGGCCTCGCTGAAAAGCTCGTCGAAGTGTGTCCCGTCAAAATCTTCGCCCTCGGGAAGAAGGCGGGCGCCGTCGCGGTCGTGGAAGAAAACGTAGACGAATGCACCCTGTGTGATCTCTGCATGCAAGCCTGCCCGCAGGGGATTCGCGTCATCAAGCTCTACGAATAGGCGCTCCCGTTTGCCGTGGCACGGTCGCGCGCCGGGAAACGAAGCATGAAGAATCGCGATCGGCCGATGAATCTCGCACCAGCAAGCGTGACCGACTATCGCGCACTGGCGCGCCGGCGTTTGCCGCGGCAGCTGTTCGACTACATCGACGGCGGCTCCTACGCGGAAAATACGATGCGCGCCAACGTCGAGGATCTGCAGCGCGTGCTTCTACGCCAGCGAATCTTGCGTAACGTGTCCGACATCGACCTTCGTGCCGAGGTCTTGGGAGAACGCCTGTCTCTTCCCGTCGTCCTCGGACCGGCGGGTCTGGCGGGCATGTTTGCGCGGCGCGGAGAGGTACAGGCCGCGAAGGCGGCCGAGAGAGAAGGGGTTCGTTTTTGCGAGTCGACCGTTTCGATCTGCTCCATCGAAGAGGTGAAGGCCGCGACGAGCGCGCCGTTTTGGTTTCAGCTCTACGTGATGCGAGACCGTGGATACGCCGAGGAGCTCATCGGTCGAGCGCGCGATGCCAGCTGCTCGGTCTTGGTCTTGACCATCGATCTCGCCGTGGTGGGCGCCCGCTATCGCGATGCCCGCAACGGCATGACCGTTCCCATCCGAGGGTCGAAGAAGCTCGTGCGAGCGTGGGACATCGTATCGCATCCTCGCTGGGTCGTGGACGTGGCGCTGCGGGGCGGGCCGTTGACCTTCGGCAATCTGGAAGCAGCCGTTCCGGACGCGGGCAGCCCGAACGACTTCAAAGATTGGGTCGATAACCAGTTCGACCCCACCGTGACCTGGGACGATCTCGCCTGGGTTCGCAAGCACTGGCCGGGCAAGCTGTTGCTTAAGGGCATTCTCGATGGCGAGGACGCCAAGCGCGCAGTCGAAGCCGGGGCCGATGGGCTTGTGGTCTCCAATCATGGGGGCCGCCAGCTCGACGATGTCCGCTCGACCGCGTCCGCCTTGCCGCACATCGTCGACGCAGTCGGCGATCGCATGGAAGTGCTCGTGGATGGCGGCATCCGCAGCGGCCTCGACGTCGTGAAGATGCTTTCGCTGGGCGCAAGGGCATGCTTACTCGGACGCGCCTGGACTTATGCGGTTGCGGCACGCGGCGAGGAAGGCGTCGCGCACATCCTTCGCATCATCCGTCAGGAGATGAAGGTCGCAATGGCCCTCACCGGTAATCGCGAGCTTTCCGAGCTCGGTGCACACGCGCTCGATCGCTGACGCCGCTCGTGCTCAGCGAGCCAACCATCGAGGCGCGCGTTTCTCGATGAATGCGCGTGGGCCTTCCTTGGCGTCCTCGGTTTGCATGTTTTTCTGAAAAGCCTCGAAGCCTTCGCGCCAGAGCGTTGCGTCGTCGGCAGTGAAGGCGCGAGCAGCCAGGTTTCGGCTGGCCTGCACGGCCAGCGGGGCGTTGGACGCGATCTTCCGGGCGAGGGAGAGCGCCTCTTCGCGCACTCGTTCCGGGCTCACCAAACGGTTCACCAGCCCGAGCTGGTAGGCGCGCTCGGCGCTGAGCGGCTCGCCGGTGAGGATGACCTCCATGGCTTGGGCCAGGCCGATGGCGCGTGGCAGCCGAAACAGCCCGCCCGCCACGGCGATGAGCGCGCGCTTCACCTCGGGAAGGCCGAAGAAGACGTCGTTCGAAGCGACGATCATGTCGCACGCCAATGCTATCTCGCAGCCACCTGCGAGCGCGGGACCTTGAAGGGCGGCGACGAGCGGTTTGGTTCGCTCTCGGTGAACGATTCCCCCGAATCCCCCCTTGGCCGTCGCCGTTGCGCCTGCGTTGCCGGCCGCGATTTCTTTCAGATCCGCGCCGGCGCAGAAGACAGGGCCGTTGGCGGTGAGCACCGCCGCCCAGAGCGACTCGTCGGACTCGTAGCGATCCAGAGCTGCCTCGATTCCGCTCGACATGACACCGTTGATCGCGTTGCGCGCCTCGGGCCGGTCGAGCGTGATGATGGCCACGTGGTCTTGGGTTTCGAAATGGACGCTCATGGGCTTTGCTCCTTTTGGATGCGTAGGTTTCCGTGTCCGCGCAGGCGCGGCAACTGATTTTTACCGGCGGGACTGTCGAGGGCGCCGCGGAGTCCTACAATGCGTAACGTGTCGTCATGAGCGTCCGACCTGCCATCGACCCTCTTTGCAAGCCTTGCGAATCGACTCCGGCCGTCGAGACCATCATCGAGGCACGTCCCCGCGATCTCGGTGGGGTCAGCGTGAGGCGGATCCTGCCGTCGTCCGCGCGGCGGCTCGTCGGCCCCTTCATCTTTTTCGACGAGATGGGTCCAGCGCGCTTTCCGAAGGGGCAGGGCATCGACGTGCGTCCGCACCCTCACATCAATCTCGCGACGGTGACCTACCTCTTCGAGGGCGAGATCATCCACCGGGACAGCCTCGGCTCGCACCAAGCGATTTGTCCCGGCGCGATCAACTGGATGACCGCCGGCCGGGGGATTGTCCATTCGGAGCGCACCGGCCTAGAGGAGCGAGCGAGAGGGGCGAGCCTACACGGGATTCAGCTTTGGGTCGCATTGCCGAAGGAGCACGAAGAAGCCGCTCCTGAATTTCACCATCATCGTGCCGAGGCTTTGCCGACTCTCGAGCAAAACGGGGCCGCCATTCGTGTTCTGGCAGGCTCCGCGTACGGCACGACGTCTGCGGTCAAGACCTTTTCGTCGTTGTTCTACGTGGAAGCCGTGATGCCGGCGCATAGCGAGCTCGCGGTGCCGTCTGAGCACCCCGAGCGCGCGGCCTACATCGTCGAGGGCGCGGTGTGCTGTGGGCGCGAGCGTTTCGAGGCACACCGCATGCTGGTCTTCTCGCCTGGCTCTGCGCCCAAGCTTCGAGCCGAGCGTGACTCGAAGATCATGTTGATCGGCGGAGCGCCGCTCGATGGCGAACGGCACATCTGGTGGAATTTCGTATCGAGCTCCCGCGAGCGAATCGAGCAGGCCAAGCGGGACTGGCGAGAGAGACGTTTCCCTCCAATTGCCGGGGACGAGCTCGAGCGAGTGCCTCTTCCCCAATCGTGATGCCTCGGCTCGGAGCGCTTTTTACTGCGCTTCGGGTTCAAAGCCCATCCCGTAAGCTCCAGTCAGTGAGTCGCGAAACACCTCCATGACGGGAGGCGCGTAGGTGAACCAGACCAGGGCGGCGCCGAGCGAGACGAGCAGGCCGACTGCCGCGAGCATGGAAGAGCGCGACGGCACCGGACCGATCGCAATGCGGTATGCGACGTAGTGTCCTGCCGACATAGCGACGGCGAAGATCGCCACATCGGCGAACAGGTAGTGACGGCCGAGGATGCCTGTGTATGCGTAAAAGAGCGGCACGATGAGCAAAGTCGACACCCATGCAGATGCAGCGGTGCACACGAGTCGGCGCGCGACGGTCGGCAATCGCAGGTTGAGAAGGCCATCGACGAGCAGCGTCGGCCAAAACGCCATCTTGATATGCTCCCACAACGATTCGTTCACCGGAGCGATCCAGCCGAGCGGCGCCCACCTTCCGATGGCATCGAACAGGAAATGCGCCGCCGCCCCAACGATGAATGCGATCCACGCTTCGGCGAAGAACAGCAAGCGCAGCTCGCGCGATTCGTCGTCGTGTCGCTTCATCCTGGCGGCTCGTGCTACGGCGCCTCGGACTCGCGCTCCTGCTCCCGCGAGACGAGTTTCGCGAGGTCGGTGAGCTCCTGCGCCATCCAATCGACCAGGTCGTCGAATGCGATGATCCCTTGTAGGCGGTCTTGTGCATCGACGACGGGGATTCGGCGGACGCCACGGGAACGCATCTTCTTGCGAACCTCGTACATCCGTTCGTTTTCTCGTGCGCTTATCAGCCCGTCGCTCATGACCTCGGCCACTTGCATCTCATCGAGCGCATCGGGTTTCTCGACGAGGCCTTTCACGACCAGATCTCGATCGGTGACCATGGCGACCGGCACTCGCTCGCCGTCGCGCTCCTCGACCACCACGAGACAGCCGACGTGGTAGTTCTTCATCAAGCGGGCAGCCTCCAGGACGCTCTCGTCCGGCCGGATGATGTAGACGGTTCGGTTGCAAAGCTCGCCAGCAGTCATGTGCGTTCCTCCGCGCTTTCCGAGCAAGCTTACCGGCTCGGCGCGCTTCGTACAGGAGGCAACGAGATCACCCCTGCCCGGACGAGCGCTTCTGCTTGCTCCCGGGCGAGACGAATCTTGTTTTCCGCCTCTTCCAACAACGATTCGCGGGTGCGCTCGGTCGCCGTGAGCCCTTCCGCTTGGGCAGCCATTGCCGTCGCCGCCGCGACGCGGGGATAGACCTGCCATTCCTCCATGCTCGGAAGGATGGCGTCTTCCCGCAGGCCCCGCTCCCGCGCGAAGGAAGCGAGCTCATGCGCCGCGGCAACGGCCATTTGGTCGCTGATCCTCCGTGCCCGCACGTCCAACGCACCGCGAAAAATTCCGGGAAACGCAAGCGAGTTGTTCACCTGATTGGGAAGGTCGCAGCGCCCGCTGGCCGCGATGCGGGCGCCGGCCTCGCGGGCTCGATCCGGCCAGATCTCCGGCACGGGGTTGGCGCAGGCGAACACGATGGCGTCCGAGGCCATCGCGCGGATCCACTCGGGACGGATGAGGTCGGGCCCAGGAGCCGAGAAGGCGATGCACACATCGGCGCCCCGAAGGGCCTCTGCAATTCCCCCGATCACGCCGTCGGCATTCGTTTCGCAGCAGATACGCCACTTGTCGGCGAGCGCGTCTCGCTGCCGTTCGATGTCGTTTCGGCCGGTATGGAGCGTGCCGCCTCACAAGAGCCGAAAGGTTGCCACGTTGGCCGCCCCCACCCCGATCATCGCGATCCGCAACGAGCCCAGCGGCTTTCCGACGATCTCGGCAGCGTTGGTCAACGCAGCGAGCAGCACCGTGGCCGTACCTTGCTGATCGTCGTGCCAAATCGGCACCCGCATGCGCTCGCGCAATGCATCGAGCACGCGAAAGCAGCGAGGGGACGCGATATCCTCCAGATTGATGCCGCCAAAAGAAGGTTCGAGCGCTTGCACCGTGCGCACGAGTTCCTGCTCATCGGCGACCCGCACGCAAAGGGGCGTCGCGTCCACGCCGCCGAGCACCTTGAAGAGGAGCGACTTTCCCTCCATCACCGGGAGCCCGGCCTCGGGCCCGATGTCTCCGAGGCCGAGCACGCGGCTCCCATCGGAGACGATGGCGATGGCATTCCCGCGATTGGTCTGCTCCCAGACACGCTCGGGCTCCGCGACGATGGCCCGGCTCGAAGCCGCCACGCCCGGCGTGTACCACAAGGCGAAGTCCCGGAGGTCGCGCACCGGACAGCGAGGCGCAATCTGTACCTTCCCGCGGTAATAGGCATGCAAGCGCAGGGCTTCTTGCGCGATGTCGCTCGCCACGGATTGCGAATCGCCTGGATTGGCAGCCATCGGCGCGACGCTATCATGGTTTCGACTCGCAGCGCGGCGCGAATCGGTGCACGGTTCGTAACGTGATGCTCGATCGGCGGCAGTGGATGATGGCCGCGGGCGCAGCGACGCTGGCTACGGCCGCGCCCGTGCTGACTGGCGCGCGCAAGAACGATCGAGTCACGTTGTTCTTGTGCGGTGACGTGATGACGGGACGCGGGATCGATCAGGTGATGCCGCATCCGAGCGATCCGCGCATCTTCGAGAGCTATCTCAAGAGCGCGCGAGACTACGTCTCCCTTGCGGAACGCGAGAATGGGCCGATCCCCAAACCCGTAGGGTACGATTACATCTGGGGAGCCGCCATCGGGGAGCTCGAGCGTCGCCGGCCCGATGCCCGCATCATCAATCTCGAAACGAGCATCACCAAAGAAGACGATCCGGAGCCCAAGGGCATCAACTACCGCATGAATCCGGAGAACGTGCGTTGCCTCACCGCCGCGCGGATCGACTGTTGCGTCTTGGCGAACAACCACGTGCTCGATTGGGGTCGCGCCGGCTGCGTGGATACCCTCGAGACTCTGCACGGTGTGGGCATCGCTACTGCGGGGGCCGGCCGCAATGCGAGCGAAGCGGCTTCCCCAGCGCCTCTGTCCACGCGCCACGGCCAGATTCTGGTATTCGGTGTCGCCTCTCGGACCAGTGGGGTTCCCACGAGCTGGGCGGCCACCGACTCTCGGCCGGGCGTCGAGCTGCTGCCCGATCTTTCCGAGCAAACGGCCGACCGGATCGGGGGGCGCATCCGAGCGGCACGCAAGGACGGGGACATCGTGGTCCTGTCCGTTCACTGGGGCGGCAACTGGGGATACGAGATTCCCGCCGATCAACGGACCTTCGCCCATAGGCTCATCGACAGCGAGGCGGTGGACGTCATCCACGGGCACTCCTCGCACCACCCGAAGGGCATCGAGATCTACAAGGGCAAGCCGATCTTGTACGGCTGCGGCGACTTCATCAATGACTACGAGGGCATCGGAGGTTACGAGACGTATCGGGGGGACCTCGCCCTGATGTACTTCCCGACCTTGGACGCCACGACGAGAAAGCTCGTGCAACTCGATCTGACCCCGCTTCGCATGAAGCGGTTTCAGCTTCATCGCGCGTCAGACGAAGACACGAAATGGATTCGCGACGCGCTCGCCCGGGAAGGACTGCTGTTGGGCAGCACGGTCTCGCTCGTGGAGCGCGGCACGCTACGCGTCAGCGCCAGCTGACGGGCGATTTTCGCCGTGTGCACCACCGCTTTGTGCCGCTTTACGGGCAATTTTGCGAGCTTGCAGGCCGTGGGGTTGCACAACCTCGCTTTCGCGGTAACCGGCCGGTGCCAATCGGCGCATTGGACGATCAAACATGATGAAAGACCTCAGTAAATACCGAAATATCGGCATCTTCGCCCACGTGGACGCGGGAAAGACCACGACGACCGAGCGCATCCTCAAGCTTACCGGCAAGATACACAAGATCGGCGAGGTTCACGACGGCGCGGCCACCACCGACTTCATGGAGCAGGAGCAGGAGCGCGGCATCACGATTCAGTCCGCCGCCACCACGTGCTTCTGGAACGGCCATCAGCTGAACATCATCGATACGCCGGGACACGTCGATTTCACGATCGAGGTCTACCGATCGCTCAAGGTGCTCGATGGGGGCGTGGGCGTTTTTTGCGGCTCCGGCGGCGTCGAGCCGCAGTCCGAGACCAATTGGCGCTACGCGAACGACTCCAAGGTTGCGCGGCTGATCTTCGTCAACAAGCTCGACCGTCTGGGCGCGGACTTCTACCGCGTCGTCAACCAAATCAAGTCCGTTCTGGCGGCCAAGCCCCTGGTCATGGTGTTGCCAATCGGAAGCGAGTCCGACTTCGTGGGCGTCGTCGATCTGCTCACTCAGAAAGCATACGTTTGGGATGATTCGGGTCAGCCCGAGAACTACGAGATCAAGGATGTCCCCGAGGACATGAAGGATCTCGTCGAGAAGTACCGGTTCGAGCTCATCGAGACGGCCGTCGAGCAGGATGACGAAGCGATGGAGCAGTACCTCGAGGGCCACGAGCCGGATGTCGAGACCATGAAGAAGTGCATTCGAAAGGGCACCCGGGACCTCTTCTTCTTCCCGACGTACTGCGGCTCGGCATTCAAGAACAAGGGCATCCAGCTCGTTCTCGACGCAGTCGTGGATTATCTGCCCGACCCGACCGAGGTCCCTCCACAGCCCGAGATCGATCTCGAAGGCCATGAGACCGGTCAGTTTGCAATCGTCGACCCCACCAAGCCCGTGCGCGCGCTTGCGTTCAAGATCATGGACGATCGCTTTGGCGCGTTGACGTTCACCCGGATCTACTCGGGGACCATCAACAAGGGCGACACCTTGGTCAACACCGCCACCGGAAAGACCGAGCGCATCGGACGGATGGTCGAGATGCACGCCAACGACCGCACCCTGGTCGAGTCCGCGCAGGCCGGAGACATCGTCGCCATGGTCGGGCTCAAGGACGTGCGAACCGGTCACACGCTGGCCGACCCCAAAGCGCCGGCCACGCTCGAACCGATGGTTTTCCCCGATCCGGTCATTTCGGTTGCCGTCAACACCAAGGACAAGGCCAACAGCGAGAAGCTGAGCACCGCGCTCGGAAAGATGGTGGCCGAGGATCCGTCCTTTCAGGTCGAGGTCGACCAAGAGTCGGGCGAGACGATCCTCAAAGGCATGGGCGAGCTTCATCTCGACATCAAGGTCGACATCCTTCGGCGGAGCCACGGTGTCGAGGTCGAGGTCGGTGCGCCACAGGTTGCCTATCGTGAAACCATCACCAAGCCCGTCAACGACGTCTACGTGCACAAGAAGCAGACCGGCGGCTCGGGCCAGTTCGCGAAGATCGACTACAACATCGAGCCCGCGGAGCCTGGGGAAGGCTTCCTCTTCGAGTCCAAAATCACCGGCGGGAGCATTCCCAAGGAGTTCATCCCAGCGGTCGAAAAGGGCTTCAAGCAGATGATTGGCGAGGGGCCTCTGTGCGGGTTCCCGGTGGTCGACTTCAAGGTGTCACTGAACGATGGCGCATTCCACGCGGTCGATTCCTCGCAAATGGCGTTCGAGATCGCGGCAAAGGCCGCCTTCCGCCAAACGATGCCCAAAGCCGGCCCTCAGCTCCTCGAGCCGATCATGAAGGTCGACGTGTACGTTCCGGAGGCCAACGTCGGCGACGTCATCGGCGATCTCAACCGCCGCCGTGGCGTGGTGAGCTCCCAGGAAAAGGGCGTGACCAACGTGCATGTGAGGGCGGACGTCCCGCTGAGCGAGATGTTCGGATATATCGGCGACCTACGCTCCGCCACCTCGGGCCGCGGCCAGTTCACGATGGAGTTCAAGAACTACGCCCCGGTACCGCGCAACATCCTCGAGAAGGTTCAAGCGGAGGTCGCCGAGCGCAAAGCAAAACGGAAGTGAGCTCCTTCCGCTTCCTACGGGGCTTTTCGCGGCGTCGTGAGAGCTCTATGAACGGTGGTGCACCATGGCACGGAGGTTCTCCAATTTGGATGGAACCGCCGACGTTGCCGACCTCGTCGACGTTTTGAGGTGGCAGCTCGGCTTTCACGACGAGAGGCGGCCGCGCGCTCCGGCGACCGGCGTCGACGTGCCGACCGTGTCAAACGACGGCCGGGTCCTGCGGCACGCAACCAAGGACGCCTTGACTTGGATCGGACATGCCAGCTTTCTGATTCAGTTGGGCGGCCGCAGCGCGCTCATCGATCCCGTCATGTCGGACCGGCTCAGCGCCGTCGTTCGGCGCAACGTGGCGCCGGGGCTCGATTGGCCGGCCCTTCCAAAGATCGACGTGGTCTTGGTGACCCACAACCACCGCGATCACATGGACGGGCCCACTCTCAAGCGACTCGGAAGAGATCCGGTCTACGTGGTGCCTCGCGGCCTCGGTCCTTGGTTCGAGCGAGCCGGTCTTCGCCGGGTCGTGGAGATGGACTGGTGGCAGGAAGAAGAGATCGAAGGCCTACACGTGACCTTCGTGCCCTCACAGCACTGGTCGCGGCGTGGGCTCACCGACATGAATGCAAGCTGGTGGGGCGGCTACGTCCTCGAACGCGGCGGCCTGCGGGTCTATCATTCCGGGGACACGGCCTGGTTCGATGGATTCTCGCTGATCGGCAACCGCTGCGGAGACATTCATGCCGCCATGCTTCCTATCGGTGCATACGCGCCGCGGTGGTTCATGCGCCCGCAACACATGGATCCCGGGGATGCGGTCCGGGCGTTCGAGGCACTTGGCGCGTCGAAGCTCGTTGCGATGCACTGGGGAACGTTCAAGCTCACCGACGAGCACCTCGCCGAGCCGCCCGAGCTGCTCCGGGAGGTGTGGGCGCGGTCGGGTCTGCCCGAAAGGCACCGGCTCGTACCCGCGATCGGCGAAACACTGCTGCTCGATCGCTGACCCCAGCGACGCGCCTGGTCCTTCCGAGGTGTCATTTTGGGCCCTTGGTGCGTATTCTGCTGGCGCTGGCGCCCCCGAGCCAGACAGCCTACGTGTATCAACAGCATGGAAGCGACGCCCACAACGGTTGACGAGAGGCTCGAGATTCCGCGGCTCGAATCGCCCCGCAGACGCGTGATCGCAATCGCGACCGTGGTGCTGTTGATGGTGGGTGCGGTGACCGCGTACTTCGTGTCGCGACGTCCGCAGGATAGCCCCTACCGTGTTACGCCCGTGACTCGGACTTCGATCGTGAAGGAGATCCGGGTGACCGGGCATCTCGAGCTGACCGACGAGGTGGAGGTGCCGGCGCCGATCGAAGGCCAGCTCGTGGAGGTCTTCGTCGAGCCGGGAGATCAGGTCGAAAACGGCCAGCTCCTCGCTCAGCTGGACGAAGGCTCAGCCCAAATGGCCGTCGACGTGTCGCGAGCGGAGCTCGAAGTGGCGCGTGCGCGAATTGCCGAGGCAGAGGCGGCTGTCCAACGCGCCAAGCAGGCGCTCGAGCGAACGGAGCGATTGGCGGAGAAGGGCCTGGCCAGCGAGCGCGTGCTCGAAATCGCTCGCTCGGAAACGGCCAAAGCACGAGCCGCGCTCCAGGCAGCCCGGGCGGAGCGCTCCGCCGCGCAGAGGCGGCTCTCGCTCCGCAGCCTCGAACGCAAGCGCACGAGCATCGTGGCGCCGCGCGCGGGCCTGGTTTTGGAGGTGCCTCCGCGCACGGGCATGATCGTCGGACCTCGAAACCGATTGTTCCGAATCGGGGCTCCGGTCGAGGAGATGCACGTGAGGGCTCCCATCGGCGAGGCCGACATCGGCGAGGTCGTGGTCGGGCAGGGGGCCAAGTTCGAGGTCCCCACGTATCCCGGCAAGGTGTTCGAGGCCACCGTGAAGCACATCAGCCCCGACCCGAAAGTCGAATACGGGGCGATCTTCTACGACGTCACGCTGAAGACCAGCAACCCGGAGCGGGTGCTGCTCCCGGGCATGACGGCCCAGGTGCGCATCAAGGTCGCCGAGGTCGATGACGTCTTGGCGGTTCGAGAGGCATCGCTTCGATTCACACCGGAGGGCGCTCCGTCCGCACCCGCGCGCACTCGCGTTTGGCGCGTCGAAAGCACCAAGCTCGAGGAGGTAGCGGTGGAGCCCGGCCTTTCCGATGGGGCAATGACGGAGGTGCGTCCTACCGAGCCCGAGAGCCTTCGCATCAACGACAAGATCGCCATTGGGCTTGCGCTCAATGACGACAACGCGGCGGCGGCGCCTTCCTTGTCGCTTCGGGGTCATCGGCAATGAGCGGCTTTCCGATCGTCGACGCGGGCGGCATTTGCAAAGAGTTCCCAAACATGAGTGCGCCCGTGCTCGACGGTGTGAGCCTGACCGTCGACTCAGGCGAGATCGTCGCGCTCCGCGGACCCTCGGGATCGGGCAAGTCGACACTGCTGAACATCCTCGGTTGCCTCGACGGCCCCACGTACGGGACCTATCGTCTCGGGGGTCGCGACGTATCGACACTGACGCCGCGCGAGCGAGCTTGGGTGCGCCTTCACTACATCGGGTTCGTCTTCCAATCGTTTCACCTCATCCCGGATCACACCGTTCTCGAGAACGTTACGCTGCCGCTCTACTACATGGGTGTCGGACGCCAGGAACGCGAGGCGCGGGCCATCGAGCTCATCGATCGCGTCGGCCTGAGCCATCGACTCAAGCACCGTCCGGCACAGCTCTCCGGTGGAGAGAGGCAGCGGGTTGCCATTGCGCGTTCGATTGCGGGGGAGCCTCGCCTCCTGCTCGCCGATGAGCCGACTGGGGCGCTCGACACCCGAACCGGAAACGAGGTCATGAGCTTGCTCAAGGAGATTCACGAAGCGCGTTCCTTGACGCTGATCATCGTGACCCACGATCCCGAGGTGGCGGCTTTCTGTCATCGTCAGATCTTCCTGCGCGATGGAAAAATCGTGGATGGGGAGTACAGGCATGCGGCAAACGCGTAGCGAGATTCTCGGCCGTGCCTTGCGCACCGCGGTCCGGAATCCCGGCCGGACGCTGCTCACCATGCTGGGGCTCGCCATCGGAGTCGGTGCATTCTTGGCCATGGTGAGCTTCGGTACGGGTGCGCGGGCCTCGGTGATGGAGCAGTTCGAGCTTCTCGGGACTCGCGTCGTCTACATCTGGACCAACATGAACCGGAGGGATTTCGGGGGTAGCGCGAGGCCGCTCACCGATTTCGACGTGGAGGCCCTCAAGCGTGAGGCCATGACCGTGGAGCGCGTGGTTCCTCGGATCACCGAGGTCCAGAACGTGAGATCGGCGCAGACTACGTTTCCGACGAAGGTGACCGGCACGATGCCGGGGTTCGTGGACATTCGGGAGTGGCCGCTTCTGGTGGGCGGTATGTTCGACGACACCGACGTGCAGCAGCGTGCCAAGGTGGCCGTCATCGGGACGACCGTCGCACAGGCGCTTTTCGGCCGGCGTGATCCCGTAGGCGAGACCATCACCATTGGCTCCAATCTTCCTTGCCGCATCATCGGCGTCCTCACTTCCAAAGGGCAGCAGACGACCGGCGAGGACATGGACGAAATCGTCCTCATCCCGGCGACCACCTACGAGGCCTTTCTCGGAATGCCAATCGGCTACCACGAGCTCATGCTGCAAGTTCGCAACATCCGGCTATTGGAAACCGGAATGGTCGAAGCCGTCCCCATCATGCGACGGTCTCACCGTCTTTCCGAGAACGACCCGGATGATTTTCGCATCGCCAGCCCCGCTCAAGCCGCGCAGGTGGCCAGATTCGTATCGACCATCCTGACCGGGCTTCTCATGGGAATTGCGGCCGTGTCTCTGCTGGTCGGAGGCATCGGTGTGATGAACATCCAACTCGTATCGGTTGCCGAGCGCACGAAGGAGATCGGCATCCGGTCTGCGATTGGCGCGTCCCCGCGACAAATACTGGTGCAGTTCCTGGCCGAGGCCGTCGTCTTGTCCTTCACCGGCTCGATGGTCGGGGTGGCGCTCGGGTGGGTCGCGTCGAGCTTGGTTGCACGAGCGATGGCATGGTCCGGGAACCTATCGGTTCTCACCATCGCGGGCGCGGCGGCATTCGGCACGAGTGTCGGAGTGGCCTTCGGCTATCTTCCGGCCAGGCGTGCGGCGCAGCTCGAGCCCATCGAAGCACTGCGCCATGAGTGAGGTAGAACATGACGAAGCTCTGCAATGGAAAAGGCCGAGTAGCGGCCGTCTTGGCGCTGCTTGCCACACTGCTCATGCCGGAGGCGGCATCCGCTGAAGTGGTTACGCTTCCCGAGCTCGAGGCGATTGCGCTTCAGAGTCGGGCGCGCTGGGAGGCGATTGAGGCAACCACGGAGCGGGCCGATGCCGAGGTGGATGCCGCGCGCGCCGGCCTCCGGCCGTCGTTTTGGGTGAACGTCGGCGCCATCGCCGCACCGGGCTCCAACATCGAGCGTGTCGAGGCCACCGACGGTCGCGTGGTCAACGTGCGCGCCTCGCCGACCGTCGGAGAGCGGACCGCGTTTCGTCCCAACGCGCGATACGAAGGTATCGTCCAAATGCGCGCTCCGCTCTACGACGGCCAAAACCGGGCAGCGATCGAGGCAGCCGAGGCCTACCATGCCGCTGCCCGCGCGAGCTCGACCGCTTCTCGGCAGCAGGTGCTCGTGGTGGTGCGCGCGTCGTATCTCGACTGGTTGGCCGCGTATCTCGATCACGATTTCGCGGCAGCTGCGTCCAACGATGCCGCTGTCGAGCGGGAGCGTATCTCGGACCGCGTCGCCGATGGCGACGTCCCTGCATCCGATCTCGACGATGCCCGCTATCAGGAGCTGCAAGCCGAGCTGGAAGCCGCCAACGCAGGGGCTCGCTTGGCCGACGCCCGCCTCGCGGTCGAGGCCGCCGCTGGTGTGGAGCTTTCCGCCGAAGCCACGCCCGATCTTGGTCTGCTCGCCATCCAAGCCGACGAGTCCGATACCGGCGCGGATTGGGAAGCAGAGGCGCTGGAGCGCGAGCGAGATGCGGCACGTCAGGAGGCCCGCATGCATCGAAAGAGCCGCGCGCCCGTGCTCGCGGTCGTGGGCCAGACCGGCGTGGCTGGCGTGAACGACCGCGTCTTTCCGATGTACCAGCTCGGCGTGAACCTCGCCGTTCCGCTTTGGGATGGAGGAAGGGCGGTGGCCATGGCGAACGCCGCCGACGCGCGCGCCATCGAGCTCGGCGCGCACGCCCGTGACGCTCGACTCGCCAGCGACGACGAGCGTGCGCAGGCCATCCTCGATCGTCAGCAATCGGAGCAGCAGCTCGGTCTGGCGGGCGAGCTGGTTTCGGTCGCAGAGCGGCGTGTCGAGCAAGCCCAAGCGAGCTACGAGCTCGGGGAAGCGAGCGTGGAAGCGGTGGCTGCCGCTCGAACGGCTCTTCGCGAAGCGCAAATGCGGCGCGTGCAGATTCAGGTGATCCGCGCCGACGCAATCTTGCGCCTGAACGAGGAAGAGCGCTCAGTGACGCCAGACGTACTCGAGCAGTAACCAGTGCTCCGGGTTCGGGAGCCGCGCGATGGTCGATGCTCTCCGATCGAGAAACGCCCGAAGGTCGTACCGGAGCCGAAGGGCGTGCCGCTCGCGGGGCGCGAGGGAGGCGTCCACGAAGGCCCACAGCATTTGCTGCAGGCGGTGGTTGTCGGAAACATCCTCGAAGTCGTAGCGGACGCGAAACCGGATGCGCAGCATGTCGACCGGACGCGTGACGAGGCTCGCAGTAGCGGCGACATCGTGCTGAAGCTGCGTCGTGTCCCTCGGGGCTCCGATCAGCCGATGCCGAAGCTGCGCGGACAGGGCCACCGGGCGGGCGGAGTCATATGCGAGCTGTGTGGCCGCGACCAAACGCTCTTGCGCACCGTGCTGGTGCTCCACCCAGAGCGCCAAGGACCACGAGGCGCCGAGCTTCCAATCGGCGCGGCCGAAGAACGCCGTTCCCATGGCTCCCGAGGAGAGCCTACGCCAGCAATCGGCCACTGCCCGGACCGTCACATGAGCGCCCACGTCGGCGGTTGCGGCAATCCGGAGCCCCGCCTCGTCACGGGCGCGCAGCCCATCGAGCTCGTCAGGCGCAGAGATGGGGCGGGCGTAGGGGTTGGCGTACCGGGATCCATAGTACCGCATCGACACGTCCACCGTTGCTTCGGGCAAGGTGGTCACGCTGCGGAACAGAAGGCCGAAGCCGCCGCCATCGCCTTGGTTGTCGAAGCTGCGGGCTACTTCGAGGAACAAATCCTGCGAGCGGAAACCAAACGCGGCGTCGACACCTACGGCGCCGAACGCACCGCCAAACGGCTTGCGCGCGGTCTCTTGGAAGCCGAGCGCTGCGCCTTGGACGAGCCATCGCGGCGCGGCGCCGTACCCGGTCACGCCCAGGTGTCGCCGCGCGTTCCAAAAGTAGCTTGCATGGCCGCCTCCCAGTGCTTCGACGTACATGAAAGGGAGGGTCGCGAATCGGGCCGCGGGCGCGGGCTCCGTCGACCGGCCCGCGCGCACGTAAACCCGGGGAGCGCCGCACCCGGGGTCTTCGTCTCGCCGAGGGTCTTCACAGCTGGAGGCGACGGCGATTTCGCTCTGCGAAAGCCCATGGACTTGATAGGAGCCCCATGCGTGGGCTTGCACCCATCCGTCGCCCGCTGGCTGCTCGAGCCCCAATGCGATGCCCGCCAGACGATTGGTCCAGGCATAGTCCGGTGTAACATGGATGACCGGCACGCTCGGGCACGGTGATTGCGCGAGCTCTCCGGCGGCACGCTTGCAGGCGCGTGTGAGGTCGCCGTCGCTTCGGAGCTCGTAGTCTCCGAAGAACCCGTTGGGCGTGGCTTGGTCCGTCACATCGAAGGTTACGCGCTGACCGAAGCCGACTCGGTAGGTTCCTGCGATGACCTCCCAAGAAGCGCCTTGCCAGTGAAGGTACAGCTTTGGGACCTCGAAGCGAACCCGCTCGGGCGCCGCGACGAGCGCGCTCCGGCTTGCATCCCACCGAACGCGACGCAGGCGATTTCGAGTGAGCGTTGCCGCGGCCCCGATGTCGAGGTTTCGGAGCGGGCGCACGCGCGCCTGTGCGGCAAGCGGGGGCGGCAGACGATCGTGGCGGCCGCTCCACCGTCCTTGGGCTCGGATGAAGGCGTCTGCATGGCGCCGCGACGGTTCGGGCGGATCGATGAGAATGAATGGGTCGAGGGATGTTGCCAGCTCGGCCGCGAGGATACCTGCGGCGACGAGATCGCGGAGATCATAAATCGCCCCGGTTCGTTGCCGATACGCAATGATGCGATCGACGTCCGCGTAGTCGAGGTTTGGTAGCAGATAGAGCCGCTTCCGGTCCGCGCGATTGATCTCGACGCGCGTTTGGTGGAGGAACAAGAGCGCATCGAAGGAAGCCTCCGAGATCTGGTCGGTCGCCAAGAGGTCGTAGAGGTCGTCCTCGGTTTCGATGTCGATGTAGATCTCATAGGGAAGGGCCGCCGCGGTGCGTGGTCCGAGCGTCAATAGGCACATCGATACGAGCGCCGACCTCAGGGGCACGGCGGGTTCGCCGAGCCGGGCGTTCCCAGGTCTCCCTCGCCGTACGGACGCACGGCCGCGCAGATTCTGCCGAGCTCATCGATCTGTGTCGCCACGCCAGGCTCAGACCGCTCATAGGCGACGCTGTCCAAGACCTCGTCTCCCACGCGCAGCGTAATGGTCTCGTCGCCATTGTTGAGCGAGAGCGACAGCTCACCATCCACGTCCTCGATGCCGCCATTGACGAGCGGATCCGTGCTTCGCGCCAAGACCAGGTGCGTGCCCGCGGCCACGCGGAGACACTGCTCGTCCTCGAGCAGCGTCGTACCCCCTACTCGATCCGACAGGGTGAGGCCGTTGAGGTCGAGGTCCGCATCGAGCCGCACCTCGACCCACTCGCCCTCTCGATTGCCCACCGCCGAAGGATTGGCCATCCACTCCGTGATGAGCGCCTGCCCGGGCGCGGGGCTGACCACCGGGCGAGGCACCCGCTCATCGAAGCACTCGCCCGGCCCTAGCTCGATCGGGCATGGCCGATTCTCCGCCCCCGGCGTTCCGAAGTTGCCCTCGGCGTACTCGTCGGTGGGGAGCGCCAGACAGACCTTTTGGTCCCGGTCCGTCTGCCATGCGAAGCCCTCGGTCGTCGTCTCGTAGTCGAGGCGGTGAAGGATGGTTCCCCCGTGGCCCGCCACGATGCTCCGTGCTCCCGAGTTGCCCAGGCTGAAGCCCAGCTTCGCGTCGACGCGGGGGGCCGCCGCCGGGCTCCCCCCGAAGACGAGCCTGGTCCCCGCGTCGACGGCGAAACACTCTTCGCCCTCCACGACCGCGTTCATCGCATGCGGCGCGGGGCCCAAGTGAAAGCCGTTGAGATCGACATCCGCGTCGAACGCCACCTCGACCCACTCGAAGTCGGCATCGGGCCCTGCGGGATTGGCCATCCACTCGGTGATGCGTAGATCGCCTGGCGCGGGCGGCCTGACGGCACGAACGGAGTCGCCCGACAGACAGAAGCCCTCGGTGGGCGATGCAGCGCAGTCGCTGTTGGGGCTTCCAGGCGTCCCGAAGTTGCCAGGAGTGACCTCTACGGCTCCCTCGGGCGCGGTGCACCAACTCGCCGGGTCGTCGTTCAGCTCGTCGTCGGGAACGAACCGGCCGTCGAGCTCAGTGGCGCGTCCGTCGGCGGTCTCGGCGTAGGCCACCTCATCGAGCAGCTGCTCACCGCACCAGAGCGACAGGAGACCATCCGTATTACGCAGGCTTCCGAGCGAGTCTCCGTACGTGTAGTCGAGGTAGTCGGGCATGACTTCACCCTCGGCATTTCCCACGACAAAATAGTCGCCAGCGTCGATTTCAGCGGCCGTTGCAAAGCGATGCATCCTCGGGCTCGCGCCATCGGTGCGGCTTGCAGCAAGCGTGACGCCGTCGAGCGGCGCTCGTGTCCCACCGGCGTTGTAGAGCTCGATGTATTCGCCGTCGGCGTCCGCTCCATCGGGATTTGCGTGCACCTCCGTGATGACGAGATCCCCGGGCAGGATCCCATGACAAAGGGGTTCGCTTCCGACTGCTTCGCGCCCGCAGGCCACGAGAGCCAACGACGAGCACACGAGCCAGTGTGCTCTCTTCCACACACGCGCCATCTCGACCTCCCGCTGCTTTGGTTGCGGCGGTTATCGGTCGGGCTTCGACTCGGTTTCCTCGTTGGGCCAGGGAAGGGCGGGGAACGCGGCTTGACCGGGCTGGGTGACCTCGATCTGGAGTGTCCGATAGTCTTTCTTCTCGTAGCGTTCCACGAAGCCACGCACCGTGACCGGCTCCCCTGCGTGACGGGCCATCCCGCTCTCACGAAACAACGCTCGGTCCCGGAAGATGATCGGAAACCGAGTCCCCCTCGCGCCGTTCAACGAGACGCGGACCAGGCCCTTGAAGGTCTTGATCTGTCCGATCGTCCCGAGGACGGTCACTTCCTGTCCGAGTCTTTCTTCGAGGCGCGCCTCTGCATCCCAGTGGCTCAGTTGCACGTAGTCGTCGCGCCGGTTCGCTTCGTGCTCGAAAGCCCGGATGAACTGCGCGCGTGCCTCCCACCATGCCTTGCGCTCGTCGTAATCGGAATACCCCTTGGCGTCGGGGCTCCAGATGCCGCGTTGCGCCTCCCGCGCCTCCGCTTCGGCGTGCGTCAAGTGATTGTGGAACCGACGTGAGTAACCATACTTCGTGAAGTAGGGGCTCATGCCCGCCCTCACGCACTCGACGTTGTAACTGGTCCACCGCCCGTTTTTTTCGGCGAAGACATAGGCCAGCAGACGCCCGTACTGGCCGCGCATCTCTTTCGGGTCGTCGCGCTCGAGCCGCACGACGTCGACCCCCTCGAAGAAGCTTTCGGCGAATGTAGTCGCCTGGTCTCCCATCGGGGTTTCCGCCTTTTGCGGGCGTATCGCGTTACCGCGCTTCTTTTCGAGATACGCGGCAAAGTCTCGTTCGGCGGCCGCCCGGTTCGCTTTGCCGCGCAGCTTCTCTTCGGTGTCGATCGACAAGAGACGGATCGAGCCCTCCACGCCTTCGACCCGAATCGTGTCGCCATCGACGATTGGATCCTCTGCCAAGCGAAACTCCCCGATGAGCAGCCCTTCGCGATCGGGCTCTTCCAGGAGCTTCTGCGATTCTGCCGCGTGATCTCGCGGCGGCGCCTCGACGGCAGTCGCCTCGGCCAGCGCCACCGGCGTCTCGGCGATCGCACCTCGGTCGCAGCCGGCCCCCACCAGGCCCAGCCACAACAGCGCCAATCCCACGCCGCCCCACGCGCGCATCCGAGCCAACGGTAGAGCATCCCGCGGAGCCTGGCTACTCTTCGGCCTCTTCCTCGTCGATGCCGGCGAGCCGCCGGGCCAATCGCTTCTTGAAGTCGAGCGCCATTTGGCGGCCGATCTGGATTCGTTGCGCTTGAGGCGAGCCGGCGCCGTGCAACGACTCGGTGAGATAGCCGACGGCGTTTCGGCCCATGGTCATGTTCTCGATCAGACGAAGAATCCGAATGCGAGCTTCGGTGGGAACGTCCGCTCGGCCCTTCAGGTACTTGCTCAAGAGAGCGCCGAGCTCGGGGTGATTCAGCTCTTTTTCCGAGGGAGCGGTGCTCACCAGGCCCCCAGCGAGGTCCTGTGCGAGCCGGCCCATCTCGAATGGCATCTTGGTGACGTGGTGCTTGCACACGTTTGCAAGCATGTCGTCGTTCAAGTAACAGCCAGACTTCGTCGGGCGCGCTTGATGCGAGGATGCAATCCCCGCCGCGTACATCGTCTCGTTCAGGTGCGTCATCTGCACGAGCTTGTCTTTGATGTGGGAAGCCCCGTCGACGCCATTGTGCTCCGCAGCCTGCGCTGCCGCTCCGATCAGCACGTCGCCCACACCCGTCTTACAAACGTAGCTTCGTCGGTGGTAGCAGGTGAAGCGCTCCACCAGCATCGCGGCAAACTCGCATTCTCCGTCCATGAAGACGTGACTCCACGGCACGAAGACCTCGTCGAGCACGACCATCGCCTCTTGCCCGGAGTAGTCCGCATTGCCCACGTCGATCGAGCCGCCCTCCATGCTACGAGTGTCACACGACTGGCGCCCGTAGATGTAGGTGATGCCGGGCGCATCGACCGGAAATGCGGCCACCACCGCATAGTCTCGGTCCGCCGGTCCGAGTCGCATCGTGGGCATGGCGATGATCCAATGCGAGTTGATGCAGCCGGTCTGGTGCGCCTTGGCTCCAGTCAGCCAAATGCCGTCTTCGTTTCTCTTGGTGACGTGGACGAAGAGATCGGGGTCGTCCTGCTCGTGAGGCGCCTTGCTTCGGTCGCCTTTCACGTCGGTCATGGCTCCGCCCACGACGTAGTTGCGCTCCTGCATGTCGGACAAGAACGCCTTCAGGCGCTCGTGATAGGCAGTTCCGTGCTTCTCGTCGATCTCGTAAGTCACGGAGTGAAGGGCGTTGAAGGCGTCCATGCCGACGCATCGCTGAAAGCAAGTGCCCGTGTTCTGCCCGAGCCGGCGCTGCATCATGTTCTGCGCGACCAGATCGTCCGGGCTCTGCGCGATGTGAAGGAATCGGTTCACTCGTTTGTTGGTGAGCGGTGACCGAGTGGTAGCGATCTCGGGCTCTCGCACCGCCAGGTCGTAGGTCTCAGCCACGGCGTTGATCGAGGGGCGGATCATCGGGTGGTCGACCGGCTCCTCCACGAGCTCTCCGAACAAGAAGACCTTCAGCTTTCTGCCGCGGAGGCTTCGGATGTAGTCGTCTCCGTTTTCGATTCGCGCGGGCGTGCTGCCATTGCCAAGGGGCATGGTCCCTCCAGGAATCACCACCTTACCACGCACTTCAAAGAGGCGCTGCGACGAGCTCGCGCTGCGTGTCCGCCGCGTAAAAATGGCCCCTCTCGTCGCGGGCGACCCTGCAGAGCGCGACCTCTGGATCATGGGTGAAGAAGAGCCGCCCGCACTGCTCGTGGAGTCGCGTCAGCAGGTCGTTCTTCTCGTCGATCAGACGCTCGGGGTATCGATCGTAGCCCATCGTGATCGGAAGATGCACCCAGGCGCGGCCGGGAATCAGATCCGCGGCGTAGACCACGGGGCCGTCGTTACCCGGAATCTCCGTCAGCATGAGCCCCGGGGTATGTCCCTCCGAAGACCAAAGCTTGTAGTCGCCACCGAGCGCGTTGGAGCGATGGCTTTTCACGACTTCGAGACGGCCGCTTTGCTCGAGCAACGCCGGAAGCTCCGGGATGAACGACTTTCGGTCTCTCGCGTGTGGATACCGCGCGCGCTGCCACGCATCCCAGCTCACTACGAAGGTGGCATTGTCGAAGAGCAGACGCATCGGCTCTTGCGGGTGGTATGCGCTCAGCAACCCTCCGGCGTGATCGAAGTGCAGATGGGAAAGGACCACGCAGTCGATGTCGGCGTCCGAGAAGCCCGCGCGCTGCAGGTTGTCGAGCAGGACATGGCGCTCTTCCTGGACGCCGAACCGGTCTCGCAACTGGGGCGGGAAGAACGCACCGATGCCGGTTTCAAAGAGAATCCTTCGGTTGCCGTCTTCGACGAGAAGGGCTCGGCAGGCCAACGGGATTCGGTTCAGCTCGTCGGGCTCGATCCATTGGCGCCAAAGCGCGCGCGGTGCGTTGCCGAACATGGCACCCCCGTCGAGGCGCTGGGAATTGCCTAGGATCGACCACGCGCGACGCTTCGCCATGGCGCGAGCCTACCAGGGGATGCCAGTGCTTTGAAGTCAGCGCCGGACCACGTACACGTTGGCTCTTGCATGGCGAACCACCCGCTCGGCCACGCTTCCGATGAGCCACCGTTCCATCCCTCCTCGCCCATGCGATCCGACAATTATCAAGTCGATGTCGTGCTTTTCGGCGTACTCGCAGATGGCACGCGCTGGAGCATGGTCTTCCACGACGGCGAGGTCCACTTCGATGCCGGACAGGTGCTCGTCACGCAGCTTGGCGAGCTCGGCCTCGTTCGTCTCTTTGTCGTCTGGCGACTTGGGCTCGAGCACCGCTTGCGGCGGAATGAATGCTTGCGGATCCATGATGTGAATCAGCGTGACCTTGCTGCCGTTGGCTCTGGCGTATTCACCCACCTCACGAAGCGCGCGCGTGGACTGCGGCGAGAAATCGATGCATGCGAGAATGTGCTTTGCGGCCATGACGGAAACCTATCATCTTTCCCAAATGCTCGGGATGCGCAGAGCCGGCCTCGTGGTCGCGGCCGCGGGGCTCTGTGCCGTGATGGTTGTGTCCGGTTGTGACGGATCGCGCGCGGATCGTAGGACCACCCCCTCGACGCCGAGCTCGGAAGCCGCTCCAGGCTCGCAACGGCTCTCACGGCCCGAGGTCGCCTGCCGGCTGCATTCGTGCGCGCCGCCGCGCTACTGCAACCAGAGCTCGGGCCTATGTGAGTTGCTCTCCTGCGGACGAGATGCCGATTGCCCTTACGGCTACAAATGTAATCACTCGCGACACGTCTGCGAGTAACCGCCCACCCCTCGATGTGAGCGCTGCTGACATATGGCCCGAACGCCATGTAAGCGGCGCTAACACCACTGACGTCGTCATGTGAGCAGTGCTAACAGGCCGGAGTTAGCAGCGCTTACATCAGCCAAGGTAGGAAAGTAAGCGACGATAACATGCTCTGCTACCCTCGCGGCATGCCTTCCGAAGCAAAGCCCTATCACCACGGAAATCTGCGAGACGCCCTGCTCGACGCGGCATTCCGGCGGGTCGACGCAGACGGTGCGGACGAGCTCAACATGAGAGAGCTCGCGCGGGAGCTCGGAGTCTCGTCGGCCGCGCCCTTTCGCCATTTCGCCGACAAGCAAGTCCTGCTTGCCGCCGTCGCCGAGAGGGCCGCGAGCCTACTGGGGCGCGCGCTCGACGAGGCCAGCGAGCGCTGCGACGACGCGTTGACGCAATTTCGGGCGATGGCGGTGGCCTACGTGCGCTTTACCGCGGAGCACCCAGCTCTTTTTCGTCTGATTCACGACAGCGAGGGGGTGTCCTCCGGATTTGTGGGCGAGGTCAGCGATGAGCGCAGAGCAAAGTTGATCGCGCTCATCATCGAGGGGCAGAACGCGGGCTTGATTCCGGACGCCGACCCCGAGCTCATCGCGCTCACCAGCGAAGCGCTCACGCACGGGCTGGCGCGCATGATCGTCGACCGACACCCGCGAGTCCGCGACCTGTCTTCCGAGGACGCTCGCAAGCTCGCCCTCGCCACGACCCAACTCCTCCAAGCCGGCATCGGCCTCTCCTAGGGGACACGCAAGCCCCTCGAAACCGCATTCATTCCGGAAGGTTACGACCCACAGCGCGCAAACCCGAGCCGCGTCGAGCTGTCGGAGTCTACTTCATGATCGCCTGAGACAACTCTGTTCTGGAAGGAGTTAGCGCGTCCCCCGCGGGCTCCCAGGTTGCGATCTCGTAGTCCCTCAGATCGAGCCTTCGCGTGCGAAGCACGTACTCGGTCGCGAAACCCGGATACAGCGATCGGTTCACGCCGTCCGGCGAGAGATACCAGCTCTTGCAGCCGCTCCAGACCATGCGCTTCATGCGCTTTTGGATTCCCTCGTTGTAGCGGTCCATCACGTCCTGGCGCACATCCAGGTATTTGAGGTTTTCCGCCTTCAACTTTCGGATCGCCGCCAGCGCATGCGCGATCTGCGCTTCGGTATAGACCAGAACCGAGGTGTGCCCCGGGCCCGTATTCGGCCCCATCATGATGAACCAGTTGGGGAAGCCCGCGACGGTCATCCCTTTGTAAGCCATCGCCCCCTGGCTCCATGTCTCGTCGAGCGAACGACCGCCACGGCCGACGATGCGAAATGGCGCCGATGCAAGACCCAGCTTGTAACCGGTCGCCAACACAATCGCGTCCGCTTCGTGCAGCGTGCCGTCCTTGGTGCGAACGCCGGTCCGCTCGATCCGTTCGATCGGGTCGGTGACCAGCTCCACGTTTTGTCGCTCGAACGTCGCCCAATAGTCATCTGAGACCAGCACCCGCTTGCAACCGAACTGAAAGCTCGGGGTGAGCTTCTTTCGCAACTCCGGGTCCTGCACTTGCCGCCGCAGGTTCCGCATCGAAAGCCAAACCCCGATCTTCGACAGGATCTTCGAGTCGATGAACACGATCGGTCCGCGGATCTCGCTCAGCCAGTACTTGAAGAATCGGCTCACGCGCAACAGAAAGGGGAACCGGCTCAAGAGCTTGCGGAGCCATGCCGGATAGAACCGGTCGAACTTCGCGACCACCCATGCAGGAGTCCGCTGAAAGACCGTCAGCAAGCTGACGATGGGCGCAATGGTTGGCACGACCTGGACCGCGCTCGCCCCGGTTCCGATCACCGATACGCGCTTGCCCTTCAAATCGACGTCGTGGTTCCACCGCGCCGTATGAAACATATCTCCTTGGAACTCCTCGAGCCCCGCAATGTCCGGATATTGCGGGTCCACCAGCCCGCCGACGCCCGAAAGCACGACGCGTGCTCTGAAGGTGTCACCTGCGCTCGTGGTGAGCGTCCAAGCGCCCGCAGCCTCGTCGAAACGCGCTTCGACGATCTCGGTGTCGAGCCGCATCTTGTCGCGGAGCTTCCATTTTTCGACGACCCCGAGCAGATACTGCTGGATCTCCCAAGACGTCGCGTAGCGCTGAGTCCAGTTCGGATTCTGCTCGAAGGAAAGCGAATAGGCGTGCGAGGGCACGTCACAGGCCGCGCCAGGATACGTGTTGTCCCGCCACGTCCCGCCGATTTCACTGGCGCGCTCGAAGATCGTGAACGAGTCGATGCCGGCCTTGAGCAGCTGAATCGCTGCACCGATTCCGGCGAAACCCGCGCCGATGATCGCGATGGGGAAGTTTCTTTCCTTGTTCACGAAGCGTAAGTTAAGCCGCCCGCAGCGATCCTGCAAAAGGGCGAGGAGTAGCGCATCCCGTGACTCACAGTCGAAAGCCGATGTTGAACAGGAAGGTTCGCGGGGCGCCAGCGGCGATGTGTCTTACAGGCTGGTCCGAGGGAGGAGCGCTTGGATTCCAATTCGATTCGAAGGCGAACTCCTGGGCGGCGTATTCGACATTGGCGAGATTGAATGCCTGGAAGCCGAGCTCGAGGAACCACCAAGATAGTCCGGCGTTGAGCTCCAGTAGATTCACGCGTGCCGCCTCCTGACCGAACCGCAAGGGTCGTTGCCCCACGAACGTGTAGCCGACGCCAATCCTGCCTCGTAGGGGGTGCCTTCCGAGGTCTACCAGATCATCCTCCGCCCCGACGTCGAGCCGAAGCAACCACGGAGGAACGAGCGGAATCGGATCGCCGGCCTCCAGACCGGAGGGCGGCTCGTCGGGATCGGGCGGCGGGGTTTCATCGAGCGTGGCCCGAACGTACGTGAGCGAGAAAGCGCCAAACAGCCATGGTAGCGGACGGGCTTGGGTGTAGAAGACGGCGCCGATTCGTGTCGTCGGACCGATGGATTCGAAACGCGCCTCGTGCGCTTCGAAGATCAGGTCATCGCTGAGCTTCGCAAGAAAGCCGGTTAGCGCGAGGAGGAGCTCGTTACGGTTGCCCACTCGTGAACGCAGACCCACGTCGACGGAGTCGACCCTCGTGAACGGAACCCCCTCGTCTTCGACGATTGCGCGCGCCTGCGGCGAGCGAAAACCTCGACCATAGGAAAAGACGACGTCGAGCTCCTCGATCGGTTTAACCGTGGCGGCGACGCGCGGGCCGATCGCAACGCCGGCCGCCGTCCGGCGATAGGGTACGACGTCATCGGGAGACACGCTCTCTTCGAAGTCCGTGACGTCGAAGAAGAGGACATCGGCACGAACGCCGCCTGTGATGTTGAAGTATTTGGTGAAGTCCCAGTCGAGATCGAGCCACATGCCCACGTCGGCTTGGGTGATCTCGGCATCGATTCGTTCTTCGTAGACTCGATTCTGCGGTGCCTCGAGGAGGTTGAGCTCCTGGTCGATGAGGTCCACTCGGCTCGAGATGCCGAGCTCGATCGTCCCCTCGGCCCATGCGGCGAGTGAGAACAGTCGCGTTCGATGCCTCGCGTTGCCACCGATCACGAAGCGACGGTCGAGCTGCTCGATCAAATCGCCCGGCATCGCACCGGTGTCGTCCGTTTCGATGAAGCCGCTGAAGTTTTCCTTCAAACGGAGGTCGTGAAGCTGGATCCACAGAGAGAAGCTCGAGTTTTGCCTGTTCTGCCCTCTGTGCTCTCCCGAGAAGCCTGCGATTGCGCTCATGGTGGAGCCGTTTTGTCCGCGCGCCGTATCGAATGGATACACATCGAGCCAGGCCACCGTGCCGGCTTCGATGTCATCCAGTCTCAGCACGCCGGCCAGGTCGTAGCGCGCGCCCGCAAACACTCCGTGCGCTCGAAAGCGCCACTTGTTTCGGCCGAAACCATATTGGAACATCGCCGAGCCGTCGATGCCGGAACGGTTCTGGCCGAATCCATCGGTTCTTCGGAGCTGAAAAGCGCCAAACGTATCGGCGTCGCTTTCTTCTGGAGCGAATATGGCGATCTGGCGGAAGGTGCGGAACGATCCGATGTCCGATTTCGCGTAGATGCCGCGGCGTTCCACCCCGAGCTCATAGTCGATGGTTCCGGCGATCGCGAAGTCGCCCTGCGCCGGATCGTACACGCCCTCGATCACGCGGAGCCCACGTACGACTTCCGGAATGATGAAACCTTGATAGACGTACCCCTGTCCGTGGATGTGCGACGGCTGGTTGAGGGGCATGTCAGCGACCTTCACCTCGATGTCCTGTCCGTGCTCGGAGTCGAAGCCGCGAAGAAAGAAACGCTCCCCGACAGCGCCGCCTTCCGGTTGGGAGGCGTAGAGGCCGGGAACTCGTTTGAGGAGATCGTTGGCCGAGAAAACCGGCGCCGCATCGAGGATCTGTCGGTCGATGGTGAAGTCTGCCGCGCCGCGCTCCCTGCGTCGGAGAGGCTCCGCCTCGACCAAGGCATCCGTGCGATAGGAGGTCGGCTCTTCTGTTTCGCCACGGGATGCGACGACATCCTCAGGCGCTTCCGTGGCGTCCGCGGCGGTCCCCGCGTAGGCCCCGGTGTCGTCGTGAACGCCAACCTCGGGCTCTTCGAAGTGCACCGCGACCCGAATTCGGCTCGGCACCGGTTGGCCGCCTTTGGTGGCAGGCTCGAAGACCCAGCGCTGCACTGCTTCGACTGCGGCGGCATCGAAGTCGGCGCTGGCGGAGTGCTCCACCACGATATCGGTGACCTTGCCCTCCGCCGTCACCGTGAGGAGCAAGATCACCGTGGGATGGAGCCCGGTGCCGTCTCGGCCGGGGGGAAACTCTGGAGGCGGCGAAGCGAGGAGATGCGGCGGGTGGAGGGCAGTGTCGGTGTCGGTGTCGGTGTCAGTGTCAGCGTCAGTGTCAGCGTCAGTGTCAGCGTCAGCGTCAGTGTCAGTGTCAGTGTCAGTGTCAGTGTCAGTGTCAGTGTCAGTGTCAGTGTCAGTGTCAGTGTCAGCGTCAGCGTCAGCGTCAGCGTCAGCGTCAGCGTCTGGGGCAGTGTCTGGGGGCTCTTGGGCGTGGACGGGTGCGATCGGGCAGAGGGCGTTGGCCCCTAGCACGGCGACGATCGCTGTGATGATCTCGAATCTTCTCACTCAACTACCTCTTCAACGGGCTGGTTTCCACGACAGGAAGTCCGGGCGCGAGCGCGCCGGCGTGACCGCGCGTTGGGCCCGACTCTCGCTCAGGTGCGCGCGGTGTGGGGCAGTCGCTGCCGCCCACGTGGCTGTCCTAGAGAAGCCTCAAGCGGGTGGTGAGTTTTTCGGTGCGACGCGGAAGCGGGAGGAATCCTCGTCAATGCGTTGTTGGACGAGCGCGGTGCAGCCCTGCGCATCGCACGCGGGCGCGAGGCCGACCTGCGTCTGAGGGATTGCCGCGACCGCTTGACGGCGATCGGACCAAAGCGCGCAATGCTCGTGCGCTTCGTCCGAGCCCGGATCAGCGAGCCCGCCAATCGCGGCCGAGCCGGCGGCGATGCGTCCGACAGGGTCGTGGCCCTGACCTTCTCCGCCGTGGATCAGCTCTCCGTGCTCCGCACATCGCGAATGCTGCACCAGAAGCATGTGGCCCGCGCTCGAGCCCTGTAGGAACAGAGCGAGCAGCGCTGCCACGATGCAACATCGCCGAATCATTGATGATCCCGCAAAATGACGGCCTGATCGCAGCATGGTCGAGGCCCGAGTATGGCCCATTCGGCGGCCGCATCAACCCATGGCCGGGCAGGGCTCTGGAGCGGCTGACCCAACCGGGCTACACCCTCGGCTCGCGCTCCAGGCTAGGATCTAATGGGCCGGAGGCCCGCCGTCCGATGTCGCGACACGATCCCACCGAGGTAACACGGCGCCACGTCTTCGCGCAGAAGGGCCTCTCCAAGAAGCAGGAGGAGGCACGCATCGTCGTGCTCGCGGGGAAGCTCGCAGGGGACAAGTACGCGATCCACGACCAGCTCACCTTGGGCAGAGGCGATCAGGCGGACGTGAAGCTCGACGATACGCTCGTGTCACGGATGCACGCGCGGATCTTCACGCACGAAAACGGCTCCTACGTCATCGAGGACCTCGACAGCCGCAATGGGACCGTCGTCAACGGCATGGCGATCACGAAGCAGGTTCTGACGTATGGCGACCGTATCCAGATCGGAAGCAGCCTCTTGTTGTTCGCGCACCACGATCCGATGGAAGAGCAAGTTGCGCAGCGGCGCAAGCTCGAAGCGATCGGACGACTGGGCACCGGCGTGGCGCACGACTTCAACAACCTGCTCGGCGCGGTGAGGTCTAGCATCGATTTTCTGAATGCGCTGCCGCCGGAGACGAGGGTCGGCGACCCCGAGGTACGCGAAGCCTTCAGCGACATTCGTGCGGCCGCATCGGCTGCCACCGAGATGACCAGCCGGTTGCTCGGCTTCGCCCGCGAGGTGAGGCGCAGCCACTCCGAAGTCGATCTCTCGGAGCTTTGCCAGGAAGTCGTGCAGCTCGCGCGCCATACCTTCCACCGGAGCATCCGTATCGAGGCGCGTATCGACCGCGGCCTCAAAGTGAGCGGAGACCGCGGGCAGCTCCATCAACTCTTGATGAACCTGATGATCAATGCTCGTGATGCGATGCCCAACGGGGGCAAGCTCAAGCTTCACGCAACGAAAGCCGATCCCCGCGACATCGAAAAGGCACCTCTCAATCCCCTGGTCGCGCATGCCCTGATCACGATCGAGGACACTGGCATCGGCATGGATGACGCAACGCGCGAGCGTGCGTTCGACCCGTTCTTCACCACCAAAGCGGATCAAGTGGGAGCCGGCCTGGGGCTGGCGGCCGTCTACGAGATCGCCAAATCCCACAACGGGCACATCACGGTGCACAGCGTGCCCGATCGAGGAAGTGAGTTCCAGGTGGTCTTTCCGCTGACCACCGAGCGTCCCATGGTCCCGACCGAGCCGAGCCTGCCGGCGATCCAGCTTCCGCGAACGCAGCTGTTGATCCTCCTGGTGGATGACGAGGACGTGGTGCGCCGAGGCGCAGGGCGGGTCGTCCGTCAAAGCGGTCACCGCGTGATCTTCGCGCGCAGCGGACAGGAAGCGATCCGGATCTACACCGAGACGCAACCGCGCCCGGACCTCGTCCTGATGGACCTGAACATGCCCGGCATGACGGGGGATCAGGCCTTCGAGAAGCTTCGGGCCCTCGATCCTCAAGCGCCGGTCGTTTTCGTCTCCGGCTACTGGGACTCGGAGCTCGAGCGCAAGCTGCGGTCGATGGGAGCGCTCGGGTTCGTTCAAAAGCCCTACGAAGCTGCTACGCTTCGGGACGCCATCGTGCAGGCGATGACGGCCCAAGCTTCATGATCAAGTACATCGGCTCCAAGCGCCTATTGGTGCCGCACATCGTGCGGGGAGTGGCCGCGTTTCCCGAATCCCGACGGGTGCTCGACCTGTTTTCGGGAACGTCGCGGGTCGCGCGTGGCCTCAAGGCGTCCGGGCGCTTCGTGATCGCCAACGACCATCTGGCGTATGCCACCACCCTGGCGCGCTGCTACGTGCAGGCCGATGCAAATCGCTGGCTCGACGAGGCAAGACAGCTCGTCGCGGCGCTCGGCGAGGTGTCGCCCAGCCCGGGATACTTCACGAAGGCATTTTGTGAGGACGCGCGGTACTTCCAGCCGAAGAACGGCGCTCGCATCGATGCGATCCGAGAGGAGATCGCCCGTAGAGCGTTGCCGCCGGAGCTCGAGGCCATTGCGCTCGTCTCGTTGATGGAAGCGGCTGACCGCGTGGATTCCACGACCGGAGTGCAGATGGCCTATCTGAAGAAGTGGGCTGCGCGCGCTTTCAACGATCTCGAGCTTCGGGTGCCAGAGATCGTGCCCGGTCCCGGAGTGGCCCTCCAGCTGGACGCGGTGGAAGCCGCCTCACAGGCCGAGGTCGACGTCGCGTACATCGACCCGCCCTACAATCAGCACAGCTACATGGGGAACTATCACGTGTGGGAGACGCTGGTTCGTTGGGACCAGCCCAAAACGTACGGGGTCGCCAACAAGCGCGTTCAGTGCAAGGACTACAAGAGCGACTTCAACTCCAAACGCCGCATCGGGCAGAGCCTCCGGGCCGTCCTCGAGGCGGTGCGTTGCAGCAACCTCTTGGTTTCCTTCAACAACGAGGGTCACGTGGACCGCGAGGAGATGGTGGGGCTCCTCTCCGACAAGGGGCACGTCGGGGTCGTGTCGGTCGATTTCAAGCGTTACGTCGGGGCTCAGATCGGAATCCACAATCCCCTGGGCGAGAAGGTCGGCCGTGTGAGCCATTTGCGCAACAAGGAATATCTGTTCGTCGTAAGTGAGCGGCGAGGGACGGTCGATGCGGTGGTTGGCGCCATCGAGTCCAGCATCGCAAGCGCTGCGCTTGCGTCGAGGTCCGGCAGGAGCAAAAGGGAGCTTCATGACTCTGAACGACGTGTTGAACGATGAGGCCCAACGGGCCTCGATCATCGAGGACGTTTGCCGTCTCGTAGACGACGAGGTGGCAAAGCAGCGAGGCATCAGCGGGGTCGCGGTGAAAGCGGGCTACAAGCTGGTGCAGGGCGTGAAGCCCGGTTTCGTGCGGAACGTGGTGCGAACGCTGCTGCCCGAGTTTGCCGTGGCGCTCGAGCCGATTCGCGCACGAGCCGTTTCACAAGGACAGTCGGTGAGCAGCTACTTCGACACGCACCACACCGAGGTTGCCGAGGCTCTGCTCTCAGTGACCGACACACGCGCGCAAAAGTCCGAGCATGGCTCGGTCAAAGGCGCCTACCACAAGCTTCGAGGCACAGCTCGAAAGAACGTGGAGAACGCCGTCCCGCATCTGGGTCTCATCATCGAGAAGTACACCTAGGCCATGGCGCGGGCGCGGATGCAGTATTTCGAGGACATCCAGGTGGGCGACACCAGGGAGTCGGAGGAGCCCTACGAGCTGACAGCCGACGAGATCGTGGAGTTCTGCAAGAAGTGGGACCCCCTGCCTTTTCACGTCGATCCGCAAGCTGCCGCTGCGACGCCCGTTGGAAAGCTCTTCACCTCTGCCGTTCATAGCGTCGCGATCGCGATTCGGCTCGGGCATCAGCTGCAGCGCCAGCCCACGGCTACCGTCATGGGCCTCGGGTGGGACGAGGTTCGGTTTCACGTGCCGGCCTGTGCAGGGGACCGTCTCCGTCTACGGGGAGAGATCATCGAGGTCAGGCCGTCGGAGAGCAAGCCTCAGCTCGGAATCATCCGGAGCTTGCTCACCTTGACCAATCAACGAGGCGATCCGGTGATCAGCTTCAAAGCGGCCGCGCTGGTTCAGCGACGGTCCCAGGACGGCTGAGGCGGCCCAGCATCTCGACGATGGCGGCCCTCGTGCGGTCCCGTAGGTCGGTGATCGCTTCGCTCTCCTCGAGCGCGGCGTCCGGATAGAGAGGCTTGCCGATCTGCACCGTGACCAGGCGGTCCTCGCGGCTCTTGCTATCTCCCGTGTCCACGGCATCGCGCGACATGAGCGAAAACGTCCCGTTCACAGCGACGGGCACCACGGGCTTGCCAGCCATCACCGCCGCTTGAAACGCCCCGTTCTTGAACGCCTTCAGCTTTCCATCGGTGGTTCGTGTGCCTTCGGGGAACACGAGAAGCGGCTTGTCGTCGCGCAGCACTTGCTCGAACGCGGAGATGACCGCCGCAGCAGCGTCCTTGCCTTGGTTTCGGTCGACGGGCACGTGGCCCGCCAGCCGGAGGTGCCAACCCAAAAAGGGCACGTTCATGACCGAGCGCTTCGCTGCCCATCGGAAGTCGCGCGGCAGCGCTGCGCCGAGCACCAGGATGTCCACCAAGCTCTCGTGGTTGCTCGCGTAAGCGAAGCCCCCGTCAGGTATGTTTTCTTGGCCGGTCGCCTCGATGTAGATGCGAAGCCCCTTGGCGGAGGATTCGCTCCAACGCCTGGCTGCCCAAGTCGATGCCGCGCCTCCGGTGAGGGGGCCCAGCGTGACCGACAGCGTGCCCCATCCGATGGTGCGCATCCCGAACGGCACCCACTGCTTGAGCCAACGTCCGCGCTGACGCCAACCCATCTCGTGGCCCTTGCGGAATATCCCCCATTCGGAGCGTGCCCAGTCGATCGTGCTTTTCAACCCCATTCCGGCCGTGATGTATCATCCTCGTTCAAGCCTGAAAAGCGAAGCCGGCCCTCACGCCATCGGACGAATCGGGTCCGGCGGAACGTTCGACAGGTCCATGTGTTCGGGCAGGGGCCGGTACGGATACCGGAAGCCCACGGATTTCGCCCAGCCATAGAGGCTCGGCCCATAAGACGTAAACGGCACAGGCGCCGTTTCGAGAGTGCTGAGCGTGCCCCGGTTGTCGTACACGATGTCCGCCATCATGTAGGGAATGAACACACTGAGCAGCGCTCCCAGCTTCTGTAGATTTCCCGCCCTTGGCATGTTCGCGAGGGCCTCCATGACACGCTCGAACGGAACCGCGAGCCTTTCGGCGAAACGGGGCATCCGCTTCCCGAGCGCGAGTGAAAACGCCTCGGCGATCTCACCGATGGTGCGCGACTCGTTGCCTGCGCTGAGATGGTAGGTGTCGCGGCAGAGATCCTCTCGGACGTGCAGCTCGGCAATGCTTGCCCCGACCCAGTCTGCGTTGACGATGTCGAGCCGAACGTCCGGCGAGAGGGGCAACACGGGCAGATCGGTGAGCACGCAAACCGCCCGCACCATGTCGAACTGGGTCGTCTCCGGAAACCGCGAATCGCCGATGACGCTGCTCGGGCGCACGTACAGACACGGGACATCCGGCAAGAGCTCGCGCACCATGTGCTCGCAGAGCTTCTTGGTGCGGGTGTAGGGATTGAAGTCCCGCTGATTCCAATCGAGGGGCTCGTCTTCCATCACCACCGTCCCGGGCCGGTCGCCTGCCACGGCAACGGTCGAGACTTGGGTGAAGCGCCGCAATGGATGATCTTCCTGGATGGCGCGCGCGAGCTTGATGACCGAGAGCGTGCCGCGCACATTGTGATTGGTGCATGCTCGCTCCGAGCGAAAGTTGAGGGCTGCGGCGTTGTGAAGCACCGATTCGGCGTTGGAGATCAACCAGTCACGATCCGGCGCCGAGATACCCAGGTCGGGCTGGATCAGATCGCCGCTGATGAACGCAATCCGGTCGAGCTGCCGGTGAAATTCGTCGGCTTTCATGTGAAGTTGCAAGGACTTCCACAGGCGCTCGACCCCTGCGTCATAGTCCGGCGCCCGGACCAGCAGCGCAAGCTCGTGGTCGGTATGGCGCAAGAGCCAATCCGTGATGTACGAGCCGATGTAACCGGTCGCCCCGGTGATGAAAATCGCCATCGTGGCTTATGGTTGTGGGCCTGCCCGAGAAGTCAAGAGCTTCACCAAGGCATCGGTTGCATCGACGTGGACCCAATGGCCGGCCTGCTCGACGACATGGATCGAAACGCGTTGATCACGGGCTGCAATCCTCTCGATGCGCTCTCGATCCGCCGCCGACACGGCACTCGAGCGCCCGCCCACGATCACGTCGAGCGTGCACGACTCGGGTAGGTTCTCGACGATGTCCCAACAATCGGTCTTTGCGTAGTCTTCGACCAGCTTGCGAATCACGCGAAGGTCCGGTCCGAAGACCCGCTCACCGGCTTGCGTTCGCTGGAGATTCATCGCCAGCCACTGGCCGATTGGCTCCGGTTGGCCCGCTTCGACCACGGCCCGCACGAATGCGTCCGCCGACTTCCAGGTCCGAGGCAGCGTATCGAGCATCCGAATGACACCCGCTGTCGCCGTTTCATCGCCATTGACCGTCGTGGGCGATGGAGACGAATCGACGATCCAGGCCTCGGTGGGCGTCGCGTTCCGGCTCCGAAGCCATTCGAGCACGACCTTGCCGCCAAAGCTGTGGCCGAGCGCGCCTCCGATCGGCAGGTCCAAGGAGCGTTCGAGCGCTGCCACGGCCCCGGCCGCCTCGCGCAGGGTGTGCGGCGCGGACATTCCCAACGAGTCGCCGTGCTCGGGAAGGTCGACCAAGACGGCACCCCACTCGGGTCGCTCCTTCACGAAACGCCGCGCGATGCCCCGCCAATTGGACCGGGTTCCCAAAATCCCATGCAAAAACAACATGTAGGCGGCCGGGTCGGCCGACTTCGCGGTGACGACGCTATGAGCGAGCACGCTTATCGCTTACCACACGGGCCCGCGCCGATCATCGCACCGGCGCCGGGACCGGCACCGAGGGCACCAGCCGAACGAGTGCCTTCTCCAGCCGGAAAATCGCGCTGTCTGTCATGGGCCGGCGTCTCGGTCGGACTGCATCGTCATCCAAGCCGTCGAGGTAACCTTGAATCTTTCGCCGCGCTTCGTGCACGCGCCATGCGATGGTTCCTTCGGTGGTCTCGAGCACGACGGCGGCTTCCTTGTAGCTCAACCCTTGCAGGGCCGTGAGCACCACCGTCGTCTGCAGGAGCGGAGAAAGGCGGTCGAACGCTTCGAGAAGGGCGCGGTAGCGATCGCGAAGCTGAACGGCGCGCTCCGGGTCTCCGTGGGAGTCGACCTCCACCGCCGCGACGAGACGCGGATCGTCGAGTGGCACCGTGCGTCTGCGCCGGCTGTCACGCTTGGCGTTCAGCGCTCGATGTAGGGCGATTCGGTAGATCCAGGTGAAGAACTCGCTTCGCCCCTCGAACTCGTGCAACTTCGCGTAGGCCTTCAGGAATGCATCCTGCGTGATGTCGTCGGCATCGCTGGCTTGACCCGTCAGATGCAGGGCCAATGCATACACGCGAGGTCGGTACTTGCGAACCAGCTCGTTGAAGGCCTCGCCGTCTCCGGCCTTGGCGCGGGAAACCAGCGCTGCAGCTTCCGCCCCCCGCCGCTGCGCCTCGGATACTTCGGATTTCACGCTCAATGGGCCCCCGTCTGTTCAGGACCCCTAAAGGCTACTCACTTTCGGGGCCCACCCCCAAATCCGTGGGTTGAAAGGCCCAAACCAAGCTGTTACATGCAACCGGCCTGATCTCGGAAGCCCTCGGAAATGGTGGGGAAATTCTAGTCCGCGGTCGGCCGACACCCATGATCTCCGATTGGTTTTACGGCCTCTTCTCGAATGACCTCGCCATCGATCTCGGCACAGCCACGACCCTGATTTACGTGAAGGGTCGCGGGATCGTGTCCTGTGAGCCCTCCGTAGTCGCTGTGCAGGCGGATCCGCGTGGTGGAAGACGCGTCTTGGCAGTCGGCAAGGAGGCCAAGGAAATGCTCGGGCGCACTCCGGGGTCCATTCGCGCGGTGCGTCCGCTGCGTGACGGTGTGATCGCCGACTTCGACATCACGGAGGCGATGCTGCGGTACTTCATCGCACGCGCACATCACGACCGACGGACGCTGGTCAAGCCGAGGATCATCATCTGTGTGCCCTTCGGGATCACCGAGGTCGAAAAGCGCGCGGTAAAAGAGAGCGCCGAAGGCGCGGGCGCGCGCGAGGTGTTTCTGATCGAGGAGCCGATGGCTGCCGCGATCGGCGCAGGCCTTCCGATCACCGAGCCGAGCGGGAACATGGTCGTGGACATCGGCGGCGGCACGACCGAGGTCGCCGTCATCTCGCTTGCCGGTATCGTTTACTCACAGTCGGTTCGAGTCGGTGGCGACAAGATGGATGAAGCGATCATCGCTTACCTCAAGCGCAAGTACAATCTTCTCATCGGCGAGCAGACGGCCGAACGAGTGAAGTGCACCATCGGCAATGCGTATCCTGACGGTGAGGCCGCCACCATGGAGGTCAAGGGCCGCGACATGGTGGCCGGCGTGCCCAAAACCGTCGTCGTCAACGCGGACGAGATCCGCGATGCCCTCACCGAGCCAATCAACGCGATCACCGAAGCAGTGATGATGGCGCTCGAACGCACCCCGCCGGAGCTCTCAGCGGACATCGTCGACAAGGGCATCGTTCTCACCGGCGGAGGGGCGCTGTTGAAGAACCTCGACGTGCTTTTGCGCGAAGAAACCGGCCTTCCCGTGATGGTTTGCGATGATCCCGTATCGGCAGTCGTGCTCGGTTCCGGAAAGGCGCTCGACCATTTGGATTTGCTCCGTGAGGTGACGATCGCGTAGCGCGAGGAGCAAGAACGCGCCGATGAACTATTTCCAGACAATTCGAGATGCCTCCATCTTACTTGCTTTGGTGATCATTCCCGCCGCATTCCTTCGCGCCAATCTCAGAGACCCATCCGAGCTGTCATGGCTCGATCGAGGCTTGCTACGAGTGAGCGGTCCAGTGCAGTACGTCGGACAATGGGCCGCCGATGGGGTGACGAGCTTGGTCGAAGACTACGTCTATCTCATCGACGTCAAGCGCGACAACGATCATCTGCGAGCCGAGAACGACCGACTCCGTCGTGAGATGCGCGCGCTTCGCGCCGATGCGCAACGCGTGTACGAGCTGGAGTCGCTGCTCGGCTTGCGCGAAAGAGTGGCCACCGAGACGCTGACTGCCCGGGTGATCGCCAAGGACATCTCACCTTCCTTTCGTGTGGTTCGCCTCGCGGTCGATCGAGGTGAGCACGCAGGATTGCGGGCCGGGATGCCGGTCATCACCAACGATGGGCTGGTGGGACAGATTCGCCGTGTCTCGGGAGAGATCGCCGACGTCCTTCTCACGATCGATCCGGAGAGCCACGTGGATGTGGTCGTCGGTGAGGAACGCGCGCGAGGCCGCCTCGAGGGGCTCGGCGAGCGAGGCCGCTATCGCTGCCTGATTCAGTTCGACCGGCCCAACGACCAGGTGGCCGTCGGCGACGAGGTGTTCACCTCTGGGCTCGGGAAGAAGTTTCCTGCATCGATTCTCCTCGGCTACATCAGCAAGATCGGGGACCAAGAGCTCGGCCTTCACCAAGAAGGAGAGGTGACGCCGTCGGTCGATTTCACCAGGCTGGAGGAGGTGTTGGTTCTGACCTCCGGTCCCAAGGACGCGGCTACGCGTTGAGGACGAGGGGACGTGCGGGGAGCCAGGGGCAGCATCATCATCGTTTCGGCCATTTTCGCCATGCTGCTCGTGCAGTCGGTCTTCGCGCGCCCGCTCGCCCCGTACCCGTTCGCTCCCTATCTTGGGCTTCCATTCGTGCTCGCATTGGGTACCGCCCCGGGTGTCGGAATCCTTCGGGGCGCAGCGACCGCGTTTGCGATCGGCTATCTGTACGACCTGTTTACCGGTAACCCGCTCGGCATTCACACTCTGGTGTTCGTCATCGGTTTTCTGGCCGCCCGGCTCATCGGGTATTTGATCTCGTTTCGAGGCGTGGCGTTCGAGCTGGTGCTCACCTTCCTGTTGACGCTCCCCCTTGGCGGGCTTCTCGAAACCATTCGCGCCTTCACACCCGGCGGAATGGCCTGGGACGGCGTCACGCTGGCCCTTGCGCTTTTCGGTTCCGCTTTTGCCACTGCGCTGGTAGCACCGCTTTTCTTCGCGATGACAAGGTGGATCGATCCTCAGGCCGAGGGGTCGCCCGCATGATCACGTTGTCCCAAAGGCGAGAGGTCGGCGAATTTCGGAAACGGTATCGATGGATGGCGCTGTTCGTGGTCTTGGTGTTCGGAGGAATCATCGGCCGAATTGCGCAAGTTCAGCTTTTTCAGCGCGATCGATGGTCTGGCATCGCACAGGAGAACATCACCAAGACGTTGGAGCTCCCAGCGACCCGAGGGATCATTCGGGACGTCGAAGGTCGTGTGGTGGCTTCGAATCGCCCTTCCTACGACGTTTACGCGACGCCGAGGCTCCTTCGCGCCGATGATCTGGATCGTATCGCTTCGTTGATGGGTCTCGACGAAGAACAGAGCGAAGCGCTTCGCAAGCGCATCGCCGAGCTTCCGGCGAGCCGGCGCTCTCAGCAGATCGAGCTCTTCGACGATATCGAGCGGGATCAGTTGGCCGCTTTGGACACTCATCTGGCGGAGCTCCCCGGTCTCGACATCGTCACCGTGCCCCTCCGGGACTACCCGTACTCCGCGCTCGGTGGGCATCTCATCGGATACTTGAACGAGGTCAACGAGGAGGATCTGTCCAGTGCGTCCGACCCGGACGCATATCGCCCCGGAGATCGAATCGGCCGAAACGGCCTCGAGAAGCGCTACGAGTCCCTCTTGAGAGGATCGCGAGGTTTTCGCAGGGTGGTGGTGGACGCCCGCGGTAGGGCGCTCGAAGGCGACAGACCGAGCTCCCTCGATGTCCAGATGCTTCAGAAACCGGTTCCCGGTCACGACCTGCAGCTGACTCTCGACATGCGTCTGATGGAAGCTTTCGATCAAGCATTCCGGCCGCATCCTTCGGGCGCTGCCGTCGTGGTGGACATCCACACTGGCGCGATACGGGCGCTCTACTCGAAGCCCGTTTACGATCCCAACGAAATGAGCAGCGGTTTGAGCACGGCGCGCTATGCCGCGCTCACCAACGATCCTTTTCGCCCGTTGATCGACAAGACCATATACGAAACTTATTTCCCGGGCTCCACGTTCAAGGTGGTGACCGCCCTCGCCGCGCTCGAGGACGGCGTGGTAGACCCCATGCAGCGAGTGGAGTGTCTTGGCTTTCTCAAGATCGGAAGACAGAAGTTTCGCTGTAGCAAGCGCCACGAATGGGTGGATCTCTACGACGCGATCGTGCAGTCCTGTAACGTGTATTTTTGGGAGCTCGCGGAGGAAGTCGGGATCGAGCGAATCAATCGTTTCGCGAGAGCCCTCGGTTTCGCCGAGCGCACGGGCATCGGCGTGAACAGCGAGGCAAAGGGGTTTTTGGCCACCCGCGAGTGGTATGAAAGGCACTACGGGGCGTTCCGAATCGGATACACACTCAACACCGCAATCGGCCAGGGAAACACGCGGGTGACGGTCCTTCAGATCGCCATGGCGTATGCCGCCATCGCGAACGGAGGCACCCTGTACGTGCCGCAGGTGCTCCAGAACGTGAAGGCGCCCGATGGCTCGCTTTCGGAGACGTTTCAACCGCGTATCATCCGAGACGTCGGCATCTCCCCGGAGCACCTCGAGATGGTTCGCCGAGCCCTGGTGGACGTCGTGCATGAAGAAGGGGGCACGGCATATAGAGCCCGCAACGAGGATGGCGTTCGTGTGGGGGGCAAGACGGGCACGGCACAGGTGGTGAGTCGAAGAGGCCGCGCCGAAGAGTCGACCAGCGCCTGGTACCTCGACCGCTCGCACGGATGGTTTGCGGGGTTTGCGCCTGCCGAGGATGCTCAAGTGGCGTTCGCCGTCTTGGTCGAGCACGGTGGCTCGGGCGGCGCCAGTGCGGCGCCCATCGCGACCTGGGTCATGCAGCAGTACTTGGGCGAGCCACCGCCCGAGGCTACGGAGTGAGCCATGACCATTGGTAGGACCATACGAGACGAGTTCGATTGGCCGCTTTTCATTTCCGTGTCGACCATCGCCTTGTTCGGTGTGCTCAACCTCTATAGCGCGACCGATGGCGGCACGACCTCGGACGCCTACGTCCAACAGCTCTACTGGCTGCTGCTTGGCTTCGGCGTCGCGGGATTGACCGTCGCCGTCGACTATCGCCATTTCGAGCGTTACGGGTGGCTCATCTACGGCGCATGCATTTTGGCCTTGATCCTGGTGTTCGTGCTGGGGAGGAGCGTGCGCGGCTCGACTCGCTGGATTGCGCTTGGCGGGTTTTCGCTTCAGCCGAGCGAGCTCATGAAGATCGGCCTCATCATCGCTCTAGCCAAGTACCTGCACCACGACACCAAGATGGGCGGCCGCACGCTAGCAGACCTGATCATCCCCGGTCTCATTCTGGCGCTACCCATGGGGTTGGTGCTGTTACAGCCTGACCTCGGGACGGCCATGATGCTGGCATTCATCTTCGCCAGCATCATGCTCCTGACCGAGCTGAAGCTGCGGTCGTTGGTGACGCTGATCGTCACCTTCATCGTCGCGGCTCCGATCACTTGGTTCTACTTGTTGAAGGACTATCAGAAGGAGCGCATCACGGCGTTTTGGCACCGCCTTGGCGGCCAGCAGGCGGACCTGTTGGATTCGGGATGGCACGCTCATCAGTCGCTCGTGGCGATCGGAAGCGGAGGGCTGAGTGGCAAGGGCTTCACACAGGGCACCCAGACCCGGTTTCGGTTCTTGCCCGACCAGCATACTGATTTCCCGTTTCCGGTATGGGCCGAGGAGCATGGATTCTTGGGCGCGCTTCTTCTAATAGGCTTGTATGTCTTCGTGGTCCTTTGGTCGCTGCGGATCGCGTCCCAGGCCAAAGATCGCTTCGGCGCGGTTGTCGCCGTCGGGGTTGGTGCCATGCTCTTCTGGCAGACTGTCATCAATCTCGGGATGGTCTCGGGGCTGCTTCCGGTGGTTGGAATGACCCTTCCTCTATTTTCTTATGGCGGTTCGAGCTTGCTGTCGACGATGCTCGGCTTGGGTTTACTGATGAACGTGTCGATGCGGAGGTTTTCGCATTGAGTGAGTCCGGACCGGTGATGGTCGGGGTGGTGCAGATGACCTCGACCGGCGACGTCGACGCCAACATGCGCACGGTGCATGCGCTGATCGGCGAGGCGGCGGAGCGCGGCGCGCGGTTGGTGTCGGTGCCCGAGTGCTTTGCCTATCTCGGCCCGGAGGAAGGCAAGATCGACGTCGCCGAATCCCTCGATGCAGACGGACCGATCCTGCAACGGTGCCGCTCGGCCGCACGGGATGCACGGGTCGACGTGGTGTACGGTGGTTTCTGGGAGAAGAGCGAGACCCCCGGCAAGGTTCGGAATGCCTGCGTCTACATGCGATCCGACGGCTCGATCGAGGCCGTCTACAGGAAGATCCATCTGTTCGATGTCGACCTCGCCGATGGCACGAAGCTGCTCGAGTCCGAAACCGTCGAGGCCGGCTCCGACGTGGTGGTTGCCAGTGCTCCCTTCGGCACGCTCGGGCTGAGCGTCTGCTACGACCTACGCTTTCCGGAGCTGTATCGGCGTCTCGTCGATGCCGGCGCGATCGCTCTTGCCATCCCTGCTGCGTTCACACTGACCACGGGCAAGGACCACTGGCACATCCTGCTTCGGGCGCGTGCCATCGAGCAGCAGTGCTACGTGCTCGCGGCCGCGCAAACGGGACATCACTACGGTCGGCGATGGTCCTACGGCCACGCGCTGATCGCGGACCCATGGGGCACCGTGATTGCCGAATGCGGCGAGGGAGAGGGTGTTGCCGTCGCTCCCGTCGACCCAGCATACGTTGCCAAGGTGCGCCGCTCGCTACCGAGCCTCGAGCACCGGCGCTTTCGCTGAAGTCTGCGCCTCACGTCGACTTGTGAAACCAAGGTAGCAGACGGCTCGTCGTTCGCTGGTAGTCGGCGTACGAAGGGTATTTGCGGGCGGAGATCTTCTCGGTGATGCCGGTCGAGCCCTGAAACAGCAGGGTCAGCAAGACGGCGCCGAGGATCGTCCAGTTGAGCCGGCTCGCGCCCGCCGCAATTGAAAACACATAGTACGTCCACCACATCGCTTGCTCGCAAAAGAAATTTGGATGCCGGGAGTACCGGAAGAGACCGGTGGTGATGAAATCTGCTTCGGGCCTCTCGCCCCGCGCGATGGCTGCGTGCTTTTCCTTCTGAAAGCGCCACTGTTGCTCGTCCGCAATGGTTTCTCCGAGAAAGAACAGGATGAAGGCGACCGCGGCGGCATAGTCGAGAGCGTTGAGCGGCGTCCCCCCACGCCGATACGCCGCGTAGGATGGCACCACGATCAACAACAAGAGGAAATTCTGAAATGGCGCGAGAAACGTGGCATTGAGCACTTGGAACCAAGCCGGGCCGATCTTCTCTTGGATTTCCTTCCACCTGTAGTCTTCGCCACCCGGCTTGTAGCCGCCTTTTCTCGCGAAGTTGTAGGTCAGGCGGACACCCCACAGCACAGCGAGTCCCGCCATCAGGTTCAAACGTGCATCATCCAACCCGGCATGCGCCGCAAAGTGCACCGCGAACAGCGGAGGCGTGATCGACCAAAGCCGGTCGACCCACGAATACTCCTTGGTGATCAGCGACAACACCCAGCAGAGCAGGGCCAAGCCGCCTGCACCCCAAAGTGCCGTCGTCAGCGGGTCGGTGGCTCCGTAGAGCTCCGCGAGATCTGCCATCGCGCTTCCCCTTTCTCACACTTCGTAAAGGACGTCCAGGTAGCGCTCCAGAAGGTCGGTGACGACACCCTGCACGGGAAGCGCGTTGGCCATGCCGTACACGGGGGCCATGCCGCCTTCTTCGTCGGGATGGGCCTTGGTGTGGTCGACCGCTGCGCGGAGATCGGCGAGGAACCGATCGGCGACGCCTTCTACGGTATGCCGCAGAGTCACCGCGATGTGCACGCTCGCCGGTTTGTGGAGCCCATTGAGGTTCCAGCCGCGTTTGGTCATGAAATCCATCACACGATAGATGTCGAGCTCATCCGAGCGAAACGCGATGACCCACAATGGATTCCCCAGCACCCGGAGCTCGGGGATCGCCTCGATCCCCCGTCGGATCTCTGCGCCGGTCTCCAAGATCCGGCGGGTCGCGTCGAGATATCCGCTCTGACCCATCGACATCATCGCAGCCCAGCATGCGGCGCTCAGCGCGCCCGGACGGCTCCCGGCAAAGGTCGGCGAGAAGTACAGCCCGCCCGGCCAATCGGCGACCTTGTAGTACTGGTAGTGCCGAAGATCGTAATTGCGATAGAGGATGACGCTCGTGCCCTTCGCTGCGTATCCGTACTTGTGGGTGTCGACCGACATGGACGTCACGCCGGGCAAACGAAAATCGAACGGCGGCACATCGTATCCGAGCTTCTCCGCCCACGGCAAGATGAAGCCGCCGAGGCACGCATCGGTGTGAAAGCCGATGCCGCGTTCTCTCGCGAGCTCGGAAAGCTCCTCGACCGGATCGATGACTCCATGGGGAAATGAAACAGCAGACCCGACCACGCAGATGGTGTGTCGATTGATTGCCTTCTTCATCGCGGATGCGTCCGCACGGTAGTCCGCCCCGACCGGCACCTTGACGAGCTTGATCCCGAAGTATTGAGCCGACTTGTCGAAGGCGGCGTGTGCCGTGGTTGGCACCACGAGCTCGGGAGACGTGATGCCCTTCGTATCGCGAGCCCAGTCACGGTAGCTCCGCATGGCGAGCATGATGCTTTCGGTTCCACCGCTCGAGACCGTACCGCACACCCGAGAGTTCGTGGCGAGCTCGGCGCCGACCATGTTGGCGGTCATCGAGACGATCTCGGCTTCGTACTTGGCGATGCTCGGCCAAAGATCGGAATGAAGCGGATTGGTTTGCGACGTGATCGCGTATGCCTCGTTGAGAAACGCAATGTGCTCAGGATCACCGTGGTACACGGCTCCCGAAACGTAACCTTCTTCCCAACGCTTGCTCTCTCTGCGCTCGAGCTCGCGAATTTCACGAAGAATGTCCTGGTGTGCCTTGCCGGACTCTGGAAGCGCCGCGTGACTTTCGACCTCGCCGCGGTACGGCTTCGCCGACTTGCGAAGCTCTTCCATGATGGGGGCGTACTCGGCTTCGATTCTTCGTTTGACGATTGGCAGGCGCTTCGCGAAGCGGTAAATGCGGGCGGCCAAAGGCTCGAGCGGGCCGAGCTTGACGTTTGCCAGATCCTTGATGTCCA